>MAAB01029624.1_pt1 | contig 42885 bp, 39 predicted proteins | sample 1115991 | NCBI WGS metagenome assembly MAAB01 (sample SAMN04961124, study PRJNA320927) | seawater metagenome | isolation source: sample BD02T18 sea water enriched with oil for 18 days | place: USA:Gulf of Mexico | collected 2013-07-27 | reverse complement strand
AGTTATCAGTTATCAGTTATCAGTTAATAGTTTAGTTCAGCTCTGTATATTTTGTTAGTTATAGAGGTGATTGTTATATTGGCTTATTTTGATTATCTTGCTATCTTTTAATATGGAGAGGCAAGGAATTGTATTTTGTCCTATATAACAAAATGGAATAAAAGGGGTAGGTGAAATGCCAGAAGAAAGGCGCAAAGTTGAGGCTAGAATCAAGAAGTTACTCAAAGAACTTAGTGTTGCTCAGCAATGTTCATTAAGTGAAATTAGTCATTTTGGCTATACGTTATCTTTTGTTAGGCAAACCCCTGAAGGAAAGTTAGCCGTCGTACAGCTGAACGATACCGCTATTACTATTGATGAAGATGGTGAAATTGATCACAATTCATCAATAGTAGTACGTACTAAATAAATTAAGTTTAAAAATTCATAGAGAACTTAGTAATTATGTTTAATCACCACATCAGATTGAGCAATACTTGAGCAGCAGAGAATAAAACCCTGTTGTCTCTCGAGCATTGTTAAACCATCGGTAGCAGACTCTTTAACGTCCCCACTAACAAGCTGTGCTTTACAATTACCACACATACCAGCACGACAAGAATAAGGTAGAATGAGCCCTGCATCTTCACCGTGTTCAAGTAATGTTTTTTGATTATCGCCTTGGTATTCTTTTCGCCATTTGTCAAAATTGATGATTAACTTTTTCTTTGTTGGAGGCGCAGAGTCAATAATCGTTTTTTGTTCGTCTTGTGTTGTCTTACTACCAAAACTTTCCCAATGATACTGTGCTTTATTCAGTCCAAGCAGTTGCAAGTGTTGTTGAGCAGATTTTCTAAAACCTTCGGGGCCACATACAAATACTTCATATTGGGTTAGCTTTGGAATATTTGCTAACATTTGTTCGCTTAAATGTCCTTGATATCCTTGCCATTGGGGACGCACTTGTCTGGTCAATGTATATATCACTTGGCAATTACCATGCGCTTTTGCTAATTGCGCGACTTCTTTTCTCGCGATCAAATCATTCTCACTATGGGCACTGTGAAAAAAAACTACTTTATTGACTACCTTATTAGCGACCATGTCACGCAGCATCGACAACATAGGCGTTATGCCGCTGCCAGCAGAAAGCAATAGCACCTTTTCAGGGACAAGGCTAGGAAGATGAAAGTTACCACTTGGTGATTTAGCTTTTACGGTATCACCTACCTTCAGGTGGTCATGAAAAAAGTTTGAAACTCTGCCATTAGGTATGCGTTTTATGGTGAGGCTAATTTGATTTTTTTCCGACGGGTTGGACGCTATGGTATAGCAGCATGGTTGTTCTTTATCTGGCATACTGATCATTAAGTTTATGTGCTGTCCTGCTAATTGCTCTATTGGTTTAGCATTAGGCCAAGTAAAAACAAAGGTTTTAACATCATGAGTTTCGTCAATTATCTGCTGACATGTAAGTTGCATTGATAATTCCTGCTGCAGAGTATTTTTTTTCTCTATGGGTTTTATTGTAGTTGAATGGTGTTTTAACTTGTTAAAGGTTGGCGGGTTTTGCTTGCTTATAACGACTAAGTTATCCCCGTGCTTGATCATTCCCTTATTCAGCGGAATTAAATTCTGACCAAATAAAACTTCTCCCTGTTTTGTTTGCCTAAACGATTTTAGCGTTTTTAACGGTTGTAAATCAGCATGTTTCTCACCTGTTGTAGGGTTTATGGTAGTAAATATACAGCGTTCACATGGCTTACTGACTTTAAATTCTACCTCACCAATACGGATGTGTTGCCAGGTGTCTTCTGCAAAAGGTAAGCAATTTTCAACGACAATATTAGGGCGAAATTGAGACATTGAAACTGATGGTACTGCGTTATTTTCAAGGTGTTGGTTGAGGTTACTTAATGATGCTTGAGAAATTAACAGCAAAGGGTAACCATCAGCAAAGGCAAGCTTTCTAGCTTTGTCCGTATTGGGCTTTCGTTCACGTAAAGAATTTTGACCAAAAAAGAGTAATTGACTTGGACGTTGTAAGTACTCACTAAACCATTTGTTTGCGGTATCAGAACATAGTTGCCCTAAAACCTCATCTCCCCAAACGGTTATCTTGCTATATTGTGCGCTGAAATCCTGATAGTTCAGTGCCAATATGGGCATGTTGGGAGCGGATATAATAAGCCCTGTCTCTATTAGCTGGGTGCGCACTAAGCATAATTTAGGCTCTGTCCTCGCGGTAATGAATTGTCCTAATAAGTCACTAAGCACAAAGCGACGATCAAAGGCTAATCCTAATTCATCAACATTAGCAGAGGGCAAATTTATGCCAGTAGTAGATTTTATTGGGTATATATGAAGGCTGCTAACTGTAATTATTGACATGTGAAATCCGTTGTATTAATTATTTTTACCTTGCGCAAGGATTTTGCGGCTAAGCTTTGCTTTATAAGGTATATTAACCCTCATTATCTTTCACCCTCTTTAATCGTATTTTTCTTTTTTATGGCAAATAAAATTCATCATTTACATATTCTTGGCATTTGCGGCACATTTATGGGGGGCATTGCAGCACTTGCTAAAGAGCTGGGTTTTCGTGTTACTGGTTGTGATGCACAAGTTTATCCTCCAATGAGTACACAGCTCGAACAACTCGGCATTGAATTAAAACAGGGCTATAAAGTTGAGCATTTACAGGATGAACCAGACTTAGTTATTGTTGGAAATGCGATGTCTCGAGGTAACGTCATGGTCGAGTATATGCTTGACCGAAACATACCTTATATTTCTGGGCCTCAATGGTTGCTTGAAAATGTGCTAAAAGATCGTTGGGTATTAGCGGTTGCGGGCACTCATGGTAAAACGACTACCAGTAGCATCCTGACTTGGATTTTAGAATATGCTCAGTTATCCCCTGGGTTTTTAATTGGTGGGGCCCCGCAAAATTTTGATTGCTCAGCTCGTTTAGGTAATGCGCCGTTTTTTGTTATTGAAGCCGATGAATATGACACGGCTTTCTTTGATAAACGTTCTAAATTTGTGCATTACCGGCCACGAACATTAGTGATGAATAATTTAGAATTTGATCACGGTGATATTTTCAATGATCTGAGCGATATTCAGCGACAATTTCACCATCTTATTCGTATGGTGCCTAGTAATGGGTTAATTTTATCGCCAAGAAATGAGCCTGCAATTCAGGAAACATTGGCAATGGGTTGTTGGACTCCTATTGAACAAAGTCATAGTTCAATAGGTTGGCAAGCAGATAAGCTTAATGCTGATGGTAGTGAATTTATTGTAACTTTTGAGGGCGTTGAACAAGGGCGCGTTAAATGGTCACTGATTGGTGACTTTAATATTGATAATGCCCTGATGGCGATTGCAGCAGCGCGTCACGCTGGCGTACCTACGCATATTGCTATTGAAGCCTTAGCTGAATTCGTCAACACTAAACGTCGTCTAGAGCTTCGAGGTAAAATCAATGAGGTTAGCGTTTATGATGATTTTGCCCACCACCCAACAGCAATAGCAAAGACATTGGCGGGTGTGCGGGCGAAAGTTGATGCTGAAAACAAGCATCGAACAACGCAAGGACGAGTACTAGCGGTGCTGGAGCCACGTTCAAATACCATGAAGTCAGGAATCCATAAAGACGCGTTGCCTTTATCATTACAACAAGCTGATCACGTGTTTCTTTTTCAAGATAAAGATATCAAGTGGTCAATTGAAGAGTTAATTCATCAGTGTCATCAACCTTGTATAGTATCCACTCAGATTGACCTTTTAGTAAACGAGATAGTTTCGCAAAGTAAAGAGGGTGATACTATCGTGGTGATGAGTAATGGCGGTTTTGGTGATATTCACGAAAAAATATTAACGGCTTTAGCCGATAAATAATTGAACAAATAGAGAGAGTAAACGTGGCAGAATTTAAGCAAAAAATCACTTTAGCGATTACTGGTGCTTCTGGGTCTGCATATGCATTGCGATTACTGGAGTGTCTCGTTGCTGCTAATTACCAAATTTACCTGCTATGTTCTAGTGCTGGACGTGTCGTACTAGATACCGAACTCAACTTTAAATTGCCATCGTCTCCGGATGCAGCGAGTGCAATATTAGTTGAAAAGTTTCAAGCTAAAGAAGCACAAATTAAAGTCTTTGGTAAAGAGCAATGGTTTTCACCCGTTGCTTCTGGCTCAGCTGCCCCTAAGCAGATGGTCGTGTGTCCTTGCTCAACAGGAACACTTGCTGCTATTAGCCAAGGAATGAGTGATAATCTGATAGAGCGTGCCGCAGATGTCGTTATTAAGGAACGTGGTCAGCTTATTCTTGTGGTACGAGAAACACCTTTTTCGACCATTCATCTTAGCAATATGCTTAGCTTGTCTCAGCAGGGTGTAACTATTATGCCAGCCGCACCAGGCTTTTATCATCAGCCTGAATCTATCAGCGATCTTGTTGATTTTATGGTTGGTCGAATTTTAGACCACCTTAAAATAGAACAAAAAATCATGCCTCGATGGGGCTATCAAATTTAGCAATAAACCGACATAAAACACTCGATAAAAATATTTATTTTAACCTACTAAGGTACAAAGATATGTTCTCGTCAATTATTAAAACCACTGCAATGACATGCGTTTTTGCTTTTGCACTATTGTCTAGTTCACTAGTGAAGGCAGTTGATGCAAACAAAGCAGAAGACAGCAAAGAAAAGTGGTCTGTGAATGCACCACAAGGTAAATTTAAAGATATCAGCATTGATGTAACCTCTGGTACTTGGATGAACCTTGATGTTAGCCCTGATGGTCAATCGTTGGTATTTGATTTGCTTGGTGACATATATACCATGCCAATTACAGGTGGCGAAGCTACCCCATTAATGACTGATATTGCCTGGCAAATGCAACCACGCTTTAGTCCTGATGGTCATTATATTGCTTTTACTTCAGATGAAGATGGCGGCGATAATCTATGGGTAATGAATCGAGATGGCAGCAATGCCAAAGCAATATCTAACGAGAAGTTTCGCTTATTAAATAGCCCTGCATGGTCACCAGATGGCAAATACTTAATTGGAAGAAAGCACTACACTAGCGCCCGCTCACTAGGTGCAGGAGAGATTTGGCTTTATCATAAAACGGGCGGTAGTGGGGTAATGCTAACTAAAAGGCCTAATGAACAAAAGGATTTAGGTGAGCCAGCTTACTCTTCTGACGGCAAGTATGTTTACTTTTCACAAGACGCAACCCCTGGGAAAACTTTTCATTACTCAAAAGATTCAGTGAAAGGCATCTATAAAATCAAACGTCTTGAATTAGCTACCGGTGATATTGATATCATTATTAGCGGTAAAGGTGGTGCTATTCGCCCAACGCCCTCCCCAGACGGAAAGTATATTGCTTTTATTAGTAGAGATGACTTTTCTTCAAACCTGTACTTATATGACTTAAAAAGTGGTGAAGAAACGTTAATTTATGAGGACTTAGAGCGTGATCTGCAAGAAACTTGGGCAATCCACGGGGTTTACCCACATATTGCTTGGACGCCAAATAGCGAAAGTTTAGTTTTTTGGGATAACGGTAAAATTAACAATCTGGATATCGATTCGAAAAAATCAACGGTAATTGATTTTCGCGTAAAAACGAGCAAAAAAATTCAACAAGCATTAACATTTAAACAGCAATTACCGCAAGACCATTTTACCGTAAAAATGTTGCGAGACGTGAAGGTATCTCCTGATGGCAAGCGAGTAGTATTTGAATCAATGGGACATATTTACACACGCAATCTTGTTGATGGTAAGACCAAAGGTAAGGCGAAGCGGTTAACTAAACAGACAAGCCACTTTGAATTAAACCCTAGTTTTTCACGGGACGGACGGAAAATTGTTTATGCCACCTGGCATGATGAGCAACAAGGTCAAATCCGAGTTATTTCAAGTCGTGGTGGTAATGGCAAAGCATTGTTGAAAGAGCAGGGAAAATACATAGAACCGGTATTTTCACCTGATGGCAGAACCGTGGTCTATCGTAAAATATCGGGTGGTTTTATTACCAAACCTAGTTGGGATCTTAATACGGGCATTTATGCTGTATCAGTAAAAGGTGAACGTAAAAGTAGTAAACCAGTGCTAATTACGGAACATGGTCAACAGGCACATTTTGGTAGCAGTAATGACCATATTTATGTGTTACGTGCTGATGAAGAGCCGAAATTAGCATTTGTCAGCATGGATGGCAAAGAAGATCGCGTTTTATACAAAGGTAAATTTGCCACTGAATATCGTGTATCACCCAATGGCGAGTATTTAGCATTTGCTGAGCGCTTTAAAATATTTGTCACACCATTGGTTGAACGTGGCAATGTGATTTCTATTGGCCCTAAAGGTAAAAACTTACCGGTTAAACAGTTGTCATCACGTGCTGGGCAAGGCATTATTTGGCACGAAGATTCCAATGAAATATATTGGAGTTTAGGCGCTACTTTGTATCGAGCCAGCATTAACGCTTTATTTGAAATTACCTTTAATGAAAATAACAAAGAAGACAAAGCATTGGACAAACCTGAGCATGCTCAAGTATTAGAAATTGAGCTGGGCTATAGTCAAAAGGTTGATAAACCCTCAGGGTTAATCGCTTTTGTTGGCGGTAAAGTGATCACCATGGAAGGAGAGCAAGTTTTTGAGGATGGTACGGTAATTGTTGAAGGAAATATCATTAAAGCCGTAGGAAATAAGTCAGAGATTAACGTTCCTGAGTCGGCAAAAATAATTGATATTACGGGTAAAAGTATTATACCGGGATTGATCGATGCTCATGCTCATGGCCCGCAAGGCAACAATCAAATCATTCCACAGCAAAACTGGAAAAATTATGCAGGTTTAGCTTTAGGGGTAACCAGTATTCATGATCCGTCAAATGATACTAATGAATTTTTTGCTGCGAGTGAAATGCAAAAAGCAGGAAAAATTGTTGCGGCACGTTTATTTTCTACCGGAAAAATTCTATATGGTGCTAATTATGCGGGCTACACCGCTCATGTTGATAACTTAGACGATGCTAAATTCCATGTTGAAAGACTAAAAAAGGCGGGTGCTTTTAGTGTCAAAAGTTACAATCAGCCACGCAGAAATCAACGTCAGCAATTCATTCAAGCAGCACGTGAGCTAAACATGCTAGTGATGCCTGAAGGGGGCTCATTATTGCAGCATAACTTAACTATGGTAGTTGATGGCCACACAACATTAGAGCACTCTATTCCTGTTGCTAAAGTTTATGATGACGTAAAGCAACTATGGTCACATTCTCAAATGGCTTATACCCCAACATTAGTCGTGGCTTATGGCGGTATTTGGGGAGAGAACTATTGGTATGATACAACAGATGTATGGCTGCATCCTCGCTTGAGTAAATATGTGCCAAGTGAATTTTTGCAACCAAAATCTATGCGCAGACCAAAAGCGCCATTAAATCATTATAACCATATTAGTGTTGCAGCTGTGGCCAAAGAGCTGCAAGATTTAGGTATCAAAGTGAATGCTGGCGGTCATGGTCAACGTGAGGGGCTGGCAATGCACTGGGAAATTTGGATGATGGCCCAAGGTGGAATGACACCATTACAAGCCTTACGCACAGCGACAATTTCACCAGCTGAAACCTTAGGTTTAGCGGCGCAACTTGGTTCAATCAAAGTGGGGAAATTAGCCGATTTAATTGTTATAGATGGGGATGTTAGTCAAGATATTCGTCTTAGCGATAAGATCAGCTACACTATGGTCAATGGGCGGCTATATGATGCTGAATCGATGAATGAAATTGGCAATTATGATAACAAACGGGCTAAATTTTATTTTGAATAATTATAGATTGATGAAGTCGCTAAAGACGCGGTATTTAACTTTCTAATCAAAAAAAGGGCACTATATTTGTATATGTGCTCTTATTTTTTCTTATAGGAAAAGCGTTTAAACAATAGCTCGTGTTATAAATTATAGCGATAATGAGTATTTCTATACAATACATTGCTTTTTCAGTAGTCTATAATTTACTTTGTATGCGCAATGTTGATACCTTTCAGGAAGATTGCGGCTTTCATTTTCAAATTATCACATGGTTGAATTAATATGGATTGTTGTCAAAGCGCTGTTTTCTCCATCACAGTTGCTATTCTTCGTAAAGGCATGAAAACAATATCTACCTGGTCATGGGCTATTTCGTTGGCGTTATTTTCCGGTTCAACTTTCGCTGCTCAAAATTCAGTATTTTCTCCTGGTAGTATTAAGGCTTTTTTAATAGGACTATGCCTACCTATCTTGTTATTTTTTTGTTGGCAAAAATTAAAAAAAATCTTTACTAAAACGGAACTTTCATCATCTACATTGAAAGTATCTCAAGAAGAATTATTCAGTTACACTCATGATTTAGCTACAAATTTACCTACGGCTCAACATGCTTTAAAGCAATTTGAGCAAGCATTGCAATCTTCTAAAGAGCCTAAATTAGCGGCTATAGTCTTTAAACCGGTTAACTTTCAGCAAGTTAATACCGTCTTAGGACATCATAATTCGGACATTTTATTGTTACAGCTGGCTTTTTGTTTGAAGAAAAGTGTTGAAGATAACCCCGATTTATTGAGTTTTGACCGCAGTCCTGTGGCGGTAAAGTTAGCCAGGTTGCAGGGACTAGATTTTTTGGTTGTTTTTGATTTATCTGCCACTCAACATGATAGTAAAGATGTTATTGATAACTTGTGTCAGCAACTTGCTAAAGCAGTACCCAATGCAATGAGCTTTAAAAGTTTCTCTTTAAATTTCGAATTAGCTTTTGGCGTCGCTTTTAATGGCGAACATGGCAATAATGTTCATGAAATAGTCTCACATGCAAGTGATGCTTTGCTCAAAGGGGCCGCTAATGAACAAACGATTACGTATTTTGATAATAGTGCTGTGCTCTACACTGAAAAGCAATTACGTTTAATGGAATCCCTACGACAAGATATTTTATCGCAAGAGTTTCGTTGGTATTTACAACCACAAGTAAATCTAAATGATAACACTATCATAGGTTTTGAATTGAAAGTGCATTGGTATGCTAGTGAAGATGCGCCGTTAGAGTTACTTGATTTTATCGACTTGGCTGAGCACAGTGGTGAAGTATATCTGCTCACTAAACAAATGTTCAAGCAAGCTTTTAAAGCATTATTTTCATTACATAAGTTGGGTGTTTATCAAAGAGTCTCTGTTAATCTTTCTAGCAAAAATTTACTTGAGCCGGATTTGGTCGACTTTATTGACCAACAAATGAAAAAGTATAATATTGCCGGTAAATACTTGATGATAGAGTTGAATGAGCAAATGATGTTGGGTACCTGTCATCGCGCTAAAAGTATCATAGATCAGTTGAAATCATTAGATATCACCATTGCTATTGATAATTTCTCAGGCAGTTATGAGTCGCTACGTTATTTGCGTAAAATGGCGATACATCAAGTGAAAATAAACTGTCAAGAGTTAGCAGGTAACGAAGACAATAGAGCAGGTAAAGCGATAATTAATGCGTTAATTACGCTTACTCGAAGTATGAATTTACCCTTAATTGGTACCCATATTGATAATCAGGGGACTCTTGATGGTTTTGTGGCAATGGGCGGAAGTTTAGTACAAGGTGCTACTATTAATAGAGGCGTGGTTCCGGATGAAATAGAAATATGGCTTACTAGGTGGTTTTCTCAATACCCGGCTGCAAAGCCTAGCCAGTTATAGTGTAGACAGAAAACATCGAAAAACATCTTGTTTCTTATTCTATATCTAATGGCTCTGGTGACAAAATAATGCCAGTATTGTCAGCATAAATATGATCGTCAGGCAAAATAGTGACACCGCCAAAATTTATCGCCACATCGCTTTCTCCTAATTCGTTGTCACTTGCAGCAACAGGAATAGAAACCAAGCCTTGAATACCCAGTTCTATTTCTTCAATGGCATCAACATCACGAACACTACCGTAACAGATAATACCTTCCCAGCCGTTATTGGCTGCGGTTTCTGCAATATTAATATCAATCAGTGCTCGTCTTGTAGAGCCCCCGCCATCGATAACTAACACCTTACTTGTTCCGTCAGTAGTAACAATTTTTTCTATTAAGCCGGTACCTTCGAAGCACTTAATTGTAACGACTTTGCCACCAAAAGAATGTCTGCCACCATAATTGCTAAAAATAGGATCAACAACATCTACTAAATCAGCGTATGTATTACATAATTGTGAAGTATCATATTCCATGGTATTACTCTTTTTACTCAAAAAGTTAACTCCAGTATATCGACTTCTAATCAAAATTAAATAGCGACTTGTATTTTATGATAAAAACATTCTTTAATAAGTCTAATACTTTTTCTTGCTTTAGAAATACTTAATGCTTTGGCATGTCGAGTTGCAAGCCTTTTTATAGTGTTTCACCAGCCATTTCATTTGCTATCTTGTCGTTGGTATTTTTTATGTATTTTAGAGCTTCTAAAGAGCGTATGTAAAACATAGCTGCTCCTACTACTACTACTACTACTACTACTACTACTACTACTAGCCGAACGCTATATCTAGGTAAGCATGATCCATTAACAGGGGGATTAAATGGTACTCAAGCAATGACTAAACTATCCGAAGTTATGATTTTGACACCGGTACTCTTCTTTGGCCTATTTGAGCCAAAATGATATGCCAAAAATCAAACAGTTTAAATGTTGGTGTTTAAACTGTTTAATGCAAGCAACTACAGTTGGGTTATATTTATCATGGCTTCACGCGAGTGACCTGAGGCTTCTACTTCCTCTAAGTACCGCTGCCAACGTTGGGGGTATTCTTTGATTAATAATGCTAGATAGTCTGTTGGGTAAATAGCGTTGTGTTGATCATCAAAGACTAATCGGTAACCATGCTGAGCAACATTTTCTATAGCCATTAATTCCACTTGCTTTTTATGGGTGATAAGGCTTTTTTGCTGCTTTGGGTTAGGTATTGTCGGGGTAAAAACCCGTAGAAATTCAAAGCTTAATTCTGCTTTCTTTCCTTTGTTTAAATAAACAGTAAGGTTTTTATCAATTTTATTTATAATAAAGCGAGTAATGGTCATTATGGTCACGTGTACAGGGCAATGTAAAAACTGCCCTGTTTTCATGTTAAAGAAGGCTTTATCCTACAGAATAAAGCGACTTAAATCTTCATCTTTTATAACTTCATTTAAGGTTTCATCAACATAGCTTTTATCAATTACTATGGTTTCACCTGTACGTTGATCCGCTTGAAACGATAGCTCTTCGGTTAGACGCTCCATCATGGTATGTAAGCGTCTAGCTCCAATGTTTTCCGTGGTTTCATTTACTTGCCATGCCGCATTGGCAATTGCTTGAATACCGTCGTCGCTAAATTCTATATGCACACCTTCCGTTGCTAATAGCGCAATATATTGCTCTGTTAACGAGGCGAATGGCTCTGTTAATATGCGCACAAAGTCTTCGGTAGTGAGCGCTTGTAATTCAACTCGAATGGGTAGACGCCCCTGTAATTCAGGAATTAAATCTGAAGGCTTCGCCATTTGGAAAGCGCCGGAGGCTATAAATAGAATATGATCAGTTTTGATCATGCCGTGCTTAGTGCTAACGGTGGAGCCTTCAACTAGCGGCAGTAAATCACGTTGCACACCTTCGCGTGAGACATCACCGCCACTATTACTGTCGGCACGTTTACAAATTTTGTCTATTTCATCTATAAAAACAATACCATTTTGTTCAACAGCGTAGATAGCTTTTTGTTTAATGTCATCTTGATTTACAATCTTAGCGGCTTCTTCTTCTTGAAGTGCTTTAAAAGCATCTTTAATTTTTAATTTACGCTTTTTAGTTTTTTCACTGGACATGTTTTGAAACATGCTCTGCAATTGTGAGGTCATATCTTCCATGCCTGGCGGGGCCATGATTTCTACACCAACTTGTGGAGCAGTTAAATCTAACTCAACTTCTTTATCGTCAAGTTTACCTTCGCGCAATTTTTTCCGAAACACTTGGCGAGTGCTGCTATTTTCAACTTCACCGTCTTGCTTTTCTGCATTGCCAAAGCCATCACGAGCTGGAGGCAAAAGTACGTCTAAAATTCGTTCTTCAGCCGCTTCTTCTGCTAAATGCTTAACACGACTCATTTCGTCTTCTTTGACCATTTTTATGGCCATATCGGCAAGATCGCGAATGATAGTCTCTACTTCTTTACCTACATAGCCAACTTCGGTGAACTTTGTTGCTTCAACTTTAATAAAAGGAGCTCGGGCCAATTTAGCTAAACGGCGAGCAATTTCGGTTTTACCAACGCCTGTTGGTCCGATCATTAAAATATTTTTGGGCGTAACTTCATTACGCAAGTCTTCAGCTAATTGCATTCTACGCCAGCGATTTCTTAAGGCGATGGCCACAGCACGCTTAGCATCACTTTGACCTACAATATGGGTGTCTAATTCGTGGACTATTTCACGGGGAGTCATATCTGACATCTTTTATTCCTCGGTTTGCTTTATTTGTTGCTTGCCTGACATTTCGCGTGGCAAGCGACAAACTATAGTTCGTCTATAGTGTGTGAATGGTTTGTGAAAACACAAATGTCGCCAGCTATCGTTAATGACTTTTCTACGATTTCTTTGGCCGATAATTCGGTATTTTCTAGTAGGGCTGTCGCTGCCGATTGAGCAAAATTACCACCACTACCAATGGCAATTAGGTCATGCTCTGGCTGAACAACATCACCATTACCAGTTATTATCAAAGAGGCGGTTTCATCGGCAACAGCAAGCAGCGCCTCCAGCTTTCTTAAGGCACGATCGCTGCGCCAATCTTTGGCTAATTCTACAGCGGCTTTGGTTAAGTGACCTTGATGTTGCTCAAGCTTGCTCTCAAAACGTTCAAACAAGGTAAATGCGTCTGCTGTACCACCAGCAAATCCGGCTAATACTTTATTATTATATAAACGACGCACTTTTTTAGCATTGCCTTTCATTACGGTGTTACCAAGCGAAACTTGGCCATCACCACCAATGACAACTTTGCCATTACGTCTAACTGATACGATAGTAGTCACATTAACTCCAATCTAATAAATACATTTTTTGATGTAAATTAAATAGGGGTTAATACTGATTTTTCAAGGATAGAGATGGGTTAAATTTAAACTTTTTACTGCCAAAGCCAAATTTGGCAGCCATTGATTTTATTATTTCTTAATTTATGTTTGTCTTGCTCAGCCGTTCGTTTTCGTGCATAAGGCCCTAAAACTACCTTATACCATACGTTGTGCTTTCCTTGGGCTGTCTGAATCTTACTTTCAATACCGGCAAAAGCCATCTTAGCTTTAAGTGATTCCGCTTGTGTATTTGATTTAAAAGAGCCACATTGCATTTTGTACGGCCCATTCTGTTTTACTTCATACTGGCCAACTTCAACTTCTTTTGTTTTCAAATTTTCGACATAAGTCCATTTTTCTTTTGGTGGCTCAGGGATAGCACGCTCTTTTTTAGTGGTAGCAGATATATGCTCTGTTAATGGGGCTTTTGTTGTAGGGCTCGTTTTTAGCAACCATAAGCCATAGGCAAAGGTGGATAATAAAACCAGCACAAGCAGGCCGGTAACCTTGGCTTTTACGGAAAGTTTAGCAGCAGGCTCAACCTGTTGAGCCTTGTAAGGGTTGTTTTTTTTCTTTTTTGAAGGCGTTCGAGCAATATAATCTTGGTTAGACATGAAGACTGAAGAATTACGGAAAATTTTACTATTTTATACTCAAGTGATTTCTAAATACAAGCGCCCACGCTACCAGCTTAAATCGATAGGATCGATATCTAAGCTCCAACGCACTTTACTTTGCCACTCATTATCTGCAATTTTTGATAGCAGCTGTAAAATAGCAATATGCAGCTCCCTTCTTGACTTTGCCTGCAAGATCAAATGGTAACGAAATTTCCCTGCCTTCTTTTCCATAGCAGCAGGTACTGGACCAGCGAATTGACAATTTGCAAAAGCCTGCTCGGTTAAACTGCGTAAAAACTTTTCTGGATAGCTAGGGTAGTTTGCTTCAGCACGTAGTAAAGCTTGAAAACTAAAGGGTGGCAATAACGCTTGTTTTCGCTCAACTAATGCTTGTGTAGCAAAATGCTGATAACCGTTATGCACTAAATCTTGTAAAAGCGGGTGGTCAGGGTACGCCGTTTGTACCAGCACCTTGCCGGGTTTACTGGCTCGGCCAGCCCTACCGGCTACTTGAATTAGTAATTGTGCCATCTGCTCACTTGCACGAAAATCAAAACTAAAGAGTGCGCCATCGCCATCAAGCACGGCCACTAAGGTCACGTCTGGAAAATGGTGACCTTTGGCAAGCATTTGAGTACCAATGAGTAACTGGTGTTTTTTATCTGATATTTCTTGTAATAATTTACTTAGTTCACCTTTTTTTCGCGTACTATCTCTGTCAATTCTGACCACACTTGTTTCAGGAAATATTTCACTAATACGTTGCTCTAATTGTTCCGTACCTTGACCTACAGGTGCTATTCGAACACTACCACAGCTTGGACATTGTTTAGGCACACGTTTTTGGCTACCGCAATGATGGCAAATAAGTAATTGCTGTTTTTGATGAAAAGTATAAGGTTTGTCACATCGTTGACATTCACATAGCCAATGACATTCTTGGCAATTAATGGCAGGTGCATATCCCCGACGATTCAAAAACACTAACACTTGTTCACCACGTGCAAGCGTTTGTTTTATCTCATGCTTCAACATGCCTGACAAACCGAATTCCATTTGTTGCTTGGCAACATCAATTAAGGCAATTTTGGCTTTGCTGCTATTTCCAGCTCGTTGGCGTAATTGGTGGTATTGGTATTTACCTGAGTTCGCATTTTGTAAAGTTTCAAAACTAGGTGTAGCACTACCTAAAATTATGGGAATATTTAGTTGCTTTGCCCGTAAGATGGCAATATCTCTACCATGATAACGGAAACTATCTTGCTGTTTCAATGAACTATCATGCTCTTCATCAACGATGATCATACCCAGTTGATGCAAAGGCGAGAAAATAGCTGAACGCGTACCTATCACAATTGCAGCACTATTTTGTTGCGCGCTTAACCAAGTGTCTAAGCGTTCAGTGTCATTTAAATTAGAGTGATGTAAGCAAATAGGCACATTAAAGCGTTGTTCAAAGCGTAGTAAGGTTTGTGGAGTTAGCCCTATTTCAGGAACAATAACTAATACTTGCTGGTCATTGGCAAGTACTTGTTCCATAGCTTGCAAGTAAACTTCGGTTTTACCGCTGCCAGTGATGCCATCAATTAAGTGACATGAATATTGTGCTAGCGACTGATTAATTGCAGCAACAATGATGGCTTGTTCGGTAGAAAGGCATTGTTTATTTTCTTGTGCTAAGTCTTGTTCACGCCAGCTAAATTGACAAGCTTCTTGTGCTTCTTCAGCAATTAGACCTTTGGTTGCTAGCGCATTGAGTTGTGCTTTACTGTACCCTAAAGTGCGTAATTCGGCCCAACTAATACCCTGGTGCTTGTTAATTAACTGATAAAGTGAAAATTGTTTTGGTGCTTTTGTTTCGATTGACTTTAATACACTTTTTTCCTCAAGGTTAACCTCTGTATTATGCCAAACCATCGGTGGCTTAATATCTAACTTTTTTACCTGACGTAATAGTTTTGGTAGTGCTTGTTGAAAAACATCACCAATTGGATGATGATAATAGTCTGCACAAAGGGTTAAAAATCCAACTAAAGAATGACTTAAGTGGAAACTGTCATTGAGACGATTTGAAATAGACTTTATTTTTTTTATATCTAATGTAGTAGTAGTCTCAATTGCGCTATCTACAGCCATAACAATGGCAATAACTTGCCTAGCACCAAACGACACAGCAACACGTTCGCCAATATGTATAGCAGGTGTTTGCATTGCTATTGGTACTTGGTACGTAAATAGTTGCCGCATAGGTACAGGCACAGCAACTTGCACAAATTGTTCAGACACGAATTATCTTGCGCTATTATTAATGGGAATTTATGGCTATCTTAGCTTAAAAATCACCATTTATTAATAAGTCTTTTTTTAAGCTATTTGTCATGCTTTTACTTGCAGTTCTGGCAGTGATCCTTTATTATTCGCCACCATTAATTTTAACTACGTATGGTGCTTAGCGTTTCAAGGTCTTATTTATAAGGCAAAGCGGCTAGGTGGCGATGCGCCCATTTTCTCGAAAGAGATACAGAGGTCCCCATGAAAGACGGTATTCATCCTAATTACGTTGAGTTTAAAGCAACTTGTTCTTGTGGCAACGTGATTACAACTCGTTCAACGGCTACTAAAGAAGTACATTTAGATGTTTGTTCTGAATGTCACCCATTCTACACTGGTAAGCAAAAAGCTGCTGAAACTGGTGGTCGTGTTGATAAATTCAACAAACGTTTTGGTGCTCTTTCTAAAAAGTAAGTTTTACTTTTAAGACATCAGACATAAAAAAAAGCGCCTTTTGGCGCTTTTTTTGTGTCAAAAATTAGTAATAAGCTGGATGCTCTCAAGAGTTTCGTTAATATCCTACACTCTACCAAATTCAGGTTAGTTAAAAATAAAACATATTCCTTTAAACCCTTTTTTGACATACTGCATCTAACTTTATAACGACAAAGAAAGAGATTTGATTTTTTGAACAATTCACAGGTAATTGATGCCAAAAAGTTGTTTGCAACCTCTCAAGAGCAAGAGTGGATTGCTCAAGCTAAGCAGGGATCGCAAAGCGCTTTTCATCAACTATACGAAATGCATCACCGGCAAGTTTATGCTTTGTGTTGGCGGATGCTTGCAGATAAAGACAGTGCTGAAGATGTGTGCCAAGAGGTGTTTGTCGTGTTGTGGCAAAAAATCAATAATTTTCGCGGTGAAAGTAAGTTTAGTACTTGGTTACATAGCGTTGCCAGTAATGTGGTATTAACACACCTTAGAAAACACAAAAGCTGGTTGCAACGAGTATTTAGTATTGAAGACCAAACCAGTCACTCGTTACCAGAAGAAGCAGCAGTTGAGTTAGACGATTCTTCAGAGCTTGAAGAGCTAGACAAACACATAGCCAAGTTACCTGAGCGTGCTCGATTAGTATTCGTACTGTTTGCTGTTGAAGGGTATCGACATGAAGAAATAGCGAAAATGTTGAAGATGGCAGTGGGTTCAAGTAAATCGCAATACCACAGAGCTAAGGCATTATTGAAAGAATCATTGATGGCCTCACCGGGTGAAATAGCATTTGCAGGAGTAAATGATGAATAAACAAATATCAGATCAAGCATTAGCGACCCATATTGATAGATTGCCTAAAGAAATGAAACCCGAGCGAGATTTGTGGTCAGGAATAGAACGTGCAATTCAAAATAAAAGCCAAGAAGGCTCGTTGGAGCATAAGAAAACGAATGTTGTACCTATGGCTTGGGCAGCGTCAATAATTGCCGCAGTATTAGTGGCGTGGATTTCATTTGCGCCCACAACGAGCAAACTTTCTATGCCATTGACAGCGGCTAATGACAATCCAAAGCCTAGCTCAGCGCTGCTAGTTACCTCTATGCAGGAAAGTTTTCAGCAACAAAAACAGGCAATGTTAGTCAGTTATGGCACACCTGACATGACGAACTTGCCAACTAAGATGCAAGAGCAATTAATTGAACTTGCGCAAGCACGTAAAGCGATTGAAAAAGCATTAGCGAACGATGTCAATAATGCTGATTTACTGAACTTACTGCGTTTTACCCAGCAGCAAGAACTGAATTTATTACAGAAACTGTATCCATACATGAATAGTAAAAATGCCAAATGGCAAACAATTTGATTTTCAATACGTATGATTTTTAGAATTTTGAAGAATATAAGACAGAGGTTTATATGAGTAACTTTAATCGATATATGTTTGCAGCAATTATTTGCGCAAGTTTATTCACTATTGCGCCAAGTTTTGCCGGTGAGAGAGTAGATAGAGAACTTTCTAGTGATGGAGTAAATACAGTTGCTATAGAAAATTTGAGCGGCGAGGTTAATATAATTGGCTGGGACAAAGACAGTATCACAGTAAAAGGTGAGCTTGATGACAAAGCAGAGCAATTGATATTTGAAAAATCAGGCAACAGAGTAAACATTAAAGTAGAATTAGAACACCATGGTCGTTGGAATACCAATGGTTCAGAATTAACTATTCATATGCCATCAAACTTACGCATGAATTTTGAAAGTGTGTCTAGCGACGTAGCATTACAAAACTTAAATTACGACATTTCAGTTAAAACGGTAAGTGGCGATGTTAAAGCAACGGATCTTAGTAAACATATAGAATTGAGTTCTGTTAGTGGTAATATCAAAAGTCAGAACCTTCAGGGTAAAATTTCTTTAGCAACAGTAAGCGGTGACATAGTTGATAGAAATTCATCAGGTCGATTACAACTGCAAGCCGTTAGTGGAGAAATAAGCGTTAAATCAACAGCGAAAGAAGTGTTTGTTAATAATGTTTCTGGTAATACCGAACTTGATTTAGATGAAGTAAGCGAATTGAGAATGTCAGCTATTAGTGGTGATGTAGAGGTTAACCTATTCTTATTAGATAGTGGTGTGGTAAAGGCATCAAGTGTTAGCGGCACTGTTGAATTAGATTTTCAAAATAATGTTGCAGCAGAATTTCGTTTGAAAGCCAATGCAGGTGGCGATTTAGAAAACAAACTGACAAATAAAAGGGCAGACAATGCTAAATATGGTCCAAGCTCTAAGTTATATTTTCAAACCGGTAATGCTAATGGCTCGGTTCGTGTAAGTACCGTTAGCGGTGACGTCACTGTGAAATAGTATTCATTACGCTTATCAGAGAAAAGGCAGGAAAGGTTTTCCTGCCTTTTTTATTTAGTTTACCCTCTATTTTTACCTCAATTTCTGCTACATTATCTTCCTGAAAAAAATTCCTAAACTATTACGCTAAGGCTCAGTAAATGGCAGATAGAAAGCCCGGTAAATTTGCCAAAGAAAAGCAATTTATCAGAGACAAACAAATTGATGAATTGAAAGTACCACCGCACTCGTTAGAAGCTGAACAGTCGGTACTTGGTGGCCTGTTACTTGATAATGAGACTTGGGATAGAGTGGCTGAAAAAACAGTTGCTGAAGATTTTTATAGTCGCTCCCATCGCTTAATATTTGAAACAATAGGTGTCTTGATTGAGCTGGGCGAGCCGGTAGATTTAATTACCTTGTCTGAAGCATTGGAAAACGATCAAAAATTAGATGATGCCGGTGGTTTTGTTTATCTTGCTGAGATGATGAAAAACACGCCAAGTGCGGCGAATATTACCGCTTATGCTGATATTGTTCGTGAACGTGCTGTAACGCGTGAAATGATTAGCGTTGCCAATGAGCTTGCTGAAGCCGGTTATGATACACAAGGAAGAAGTAGTGCCGAATTACTCGATTTTGCTGAAACCAAAGTATTCGCTATCGCTGAAAAACGCGCTAGCAAATCTGAAGGTCCAGAGAGTATTCATTCGGTTTTAGAAAAAACGGTCGATAGAATTGAAAAGTTATGTTCCACTCCTTCAGGTGGTGTAACCGGTGTCCCCAGTGGTTTTTCTGATTTAGATAAAATGACCGCAGGTTTGCAAAAATCCGATTTGATTATTGTTGCTGCTCGTCCTTCCATGGGAAAAACAACTTTTGCCATGAACTTGGCTGAACATGCAGCGATGACACAAGATAAGCCAGCATTAATATTCAGCTTAGAGATGCCGGCTGACCAAATTATGATGCGTATGTTGGCATCTCTTGGTCGAATTGATCAAACTAAAATTCGTACCGGTCAATTAGATGATGAAGATTGGGCACGTATGTCATCAACAATGGGCTTACTTATCGAAAATGGTAAAATGTTTATTGATGATGCAGCTGGTTTAACACCAACAGAAGTACGTTCAAGAGCAAGGCGTATTCATCGCGATCATGGTGGTATCTCTATGATCATGATTGATTACTTGCAATTAATGCGAGCACCACAATTTTCTGATAATAGAACGCTAGAAATAGCTGAAATATCCCGCTCGCTCAAAGCGCTAGCAAAAGAGCTACAAGTGCCAGTTGTTGCGCTTTCTCAGCTAAACCGTGGTTTGGAGCAAAGATCAGATAAACGTCCAATTAACTCAGATTTGCGTGAATCAGGTTCAATTGAGCAAGATGCCGATTTAATCATGTTTATTTACCGTGATGAGGTTTATCACGATGATAGTGAATTTAAAGGCATGGCTGAAATTATTATTGGTAAACAGCGTAATGGACCAATAGGTCGAGTACCCCTTACTTTCCAAGGTAAATTTTCACGTTTTGATAATTATGCTGGTCCACATGTACTAGAAGAAGATTAGCCTTGGTACTATTCCCCATGAATGGTAGCAATAATTGTACGGCTACCACCATGGTCCCTATGCTCTCCTAAATATATACCCTGCCAAATCCCTAAATTAAGCTGCCCTTGAGTTATTGGAATGCTAAGGCTTGCACCAAGCAAGCTAGATTTTATGTGTGCAGGCATATCATCGTCTCCTTCATAGGTATGTTGATAATACGGCGCACGCTCAGGCGCAATGACATTGAAATGTTTTTCCATATCGGTGCGCACAGTCGGGTCGGCATTTTCATTTATGGTTAATGAAGCGGATGAGTGCTTTATAAATAAATGTAAAATACCGCAATGAATAGTGTTGATTGTTGAAATCTGTTTGATTAGTTCATCAGTAATCAAATGAAAACCGCGGTTTTTTGCTGTTAAAAGAATTTCTAATTGCTGCCACATAATGAAACGCTATTGAGTAATGTTGAATATAGAGAGTGTGATACAAGTTATCAAAAGCTGCAACTGCCTGGTAATTTTCAATAAGTGAGACTACCCACTTGTTCTTGGCATTGAACAGTTAGGATACTGCTTATGCACTTTGTTGATTCGTTTATAGTAATTTAATTACTCAAAATGCAATTTCTTACATTTAAATGCTTTAAGCATCATCATGATAATCGCCTACCCATATCCACAAATGGTATTTTATGGGACAATTGCCACATGAAAATTTGGTTCCTCTTTATTAAAGCGCCTAAAAGGGTTCTTTCTATTTCTCGACGTCGACAAACGGCTAAACTCAAGCAGCAACTGCTTCGGGTTAAGACAGCTTTGTCGCAAGAAAAACAAGAAACTAAAGAAATGTTATCGACTTATCGCCGATACACCAAGGGAAAAACAAGCCCAGAAGAGATGAAGATAGCAAACCAGCAGTTTTTAGATGTATTAAAAGGCTTGGGTCTTGGCGTGTTTGCGGTTTTACCTTTCTCACCAATCACTATCCCCATTGTGATCAAAGTCGGTAAGTGGGTAGGTGTTGATATTTTACCCAGTTCATTTAGAGATGAACGTAAATAATTCGATAACTGTTATAATATAAAGATCGATTTATCAAATGCTTAGTGAGGTTATCCGATGTTGTTTCCTTACTTTCAGTTCAATACTTCAGTGTGATATAAGTTTTCAAAAGCCTCAACGGTTTGTGGAATAATTTCTTCTATAAGTTTAGCTAACACATGTTCTTTTTTGTATTTAGCGTATAAGGTTTTGTATATACCTGTCTCACCAATTCGCTTAGTTTCTACAAGGGTTTGCCTTGTTAAACTACTCACTAGCCAATCGGGTAGCGCTGCTATGCCCATATTAGCTGCAACCATCTGCAATATCATATGACTATTGGCTACTTGTTTTATAACTAGCGGTTTGTGCATGCTTGGGAACTTATCAAAGAAAAGCTTAAAAATGTCTAGCTGCTCAGTTTTTACTGGATAGGTTAATAACACCTGTGAGCTAAAATCGGCGGCCTGTAAAAATGCCTTATCAGCTAACTTTTGTTTTACCAATGCTTGCTTTGCTAAAACAGCAACGACTTCAAATGTGCCGAGCGCATGGTAAACATAGTCATCGTTGTCCTCTTTTTCATCGGTAAAAAGGATATCAGTTTCAACGGCTAATTTTTCGCCACTATTGTTAGTAAAGCCTTGCTCAATAAACTCAATTTTTACTTCAGGGTAGAGCAAGGAAAACTGCTCAGCAACCGGCAATAACCATTGGAAGCAAGCATGACACGCAATAGCTAAGTTAAGTTGAAGCGAGGTACACTTTTCATCTTTCAATTCACTTAGTGCTGAATTTATTAACGGTAAGATATCTTCGGCCAATGCCAGTAATACCTTACCCTGTTGAGTAAATTGCACGGGTGAAGTGTTGCGCAAAAAAAGTGACGCACTTAAGCGTAGCTCAAGATCTTTGATCTGATGAGACAGGGCAGATTGGCTAACAAATAGTTGCTCAGCCGCTTTTCTGAGATTGCCGGTTTCTGCAAGTTTTGTCAGTGTTTTTAGGTGCTTAATTTCAAACATAATGAAATTTCTTCATGTCGTAATTGAATTTTTTGCGCTTGTACTTATTCGCGCCATTTTCTAAAGTATAACCACTTAAACGTCTAGACGTCTATTTGTTTTTTTCGTTTAACAGCAAACAATTCTTAAATAATATATTCAATTGGAGCAGGTTATGCAGATTCACAATTTAGGTTTTCCGCGCATTGGTGCAAAACGAGAGCTAAAATTTTCTTTGGAAAAATACTGGCGAGGCGACATCAGTCAAGCGCAATTCTTAGCTCAGAGCAAAGAACGTCGACACTCAAATTGGAAAATTCAACACGAAGCCGGCGTAGATATACTGCCGGTAGGTGATTTTGCCCATTATGATCATGTGTTAAATACCACTTTATTACTTGGCTTAGTACCCGATCGCTTTACGTCACACGAAAAGAGTGAACATCATGTCAATTCGTTAGATCTAGAATTCAGAGTTGCCCGTGGTCAAGCCCCTACAGGTTGTCAATGTGCTGCCAGTGATATGACAAAATGGTTTAATACTAACTACCACTATATTGTGCCAGAGCTTTCATCTAAGTTAGTGAACAATATTAAAACAGAAGTGAACTTAACAGCATTACTTAATCAGTTCAGTGATGCTCAGCAAGTATCGGACAATCGTAAAGTTGTGCTTATTGGGCCGCTAACCTACTTGCATTTAAGTGTGGTTGAAAATGAAGACAAGTTAGCACTGTTACCTGCGCTGTTAGCGCGATATCAGCAAGTGTTCAACCAATTATCTGTAGCTGAGGTTGAGTGGCTGCAAATTGATGAGCCAATATTAGGTCTAGAGCTGGATAGTCGATGGCAGGAAGCCTTTAAACAAGCTTATCTTACCTTAGAGAAAGGTGCATTAAAGCTGCTGTTAACGACTTACTTTGCTTCAATTGATCATCATGTTGATTTAATAAAAACACTGCCTTTTGATGGTATTCATCTTGACACTATTGCCGAAAATACTGATGTAGCGAGTATTATTAACAAGTTACCTATTGATTGGATTATTTCCTTGGGTGTTATAAATGGCCGCAACATATGGAAAACTGATTTAGCGTCAGTATTTGAAAAAATACAACCATTGTATAATCAGCTGGGTCAACGCTTGTGGCTTGCCCCTTCGTGTTCTCTGCTTCATTCTCCTGTAGATTTAGCGCAAGAACATTTGCTTGATGAAGAGTTTACGTCTTGGTTAGCTTTCGCCAAACAAAAATGTCAGGAGCTCAAGTTATTAAAACAGGCGCTTGTTAGCAATGATAATGACCAGTTAATTTGTTATTCCAGCGATGCTCGCGCTCGTGGTATATCTAAACGAATTAACGATCAAGCAGTGCAGCGACGTGTATCTAATTTAACAGCAACAGACTATCAGCGTGATGAAAAATTTGAGCAACGTAAACAAGTACAAAATGCAGCACTTAACTTACCTATTTTACCAACTACCACGATAGGTTCATTTCCGCAAACAGGTGATATTCGTGAAGTTCGGGCAAAATGGCGTTGCAAAGAAATTAATGAGCAAACGTATCAAACCTTAATTCAAACAGAAATAAAGGCGGCCATTGAGCGTCAAGAAGCTATCGGTTTAGATGTGCTTGTACATGGAGAAGCTGAGCGTAATGATATGGTGGAATACTTTGGGGAGTTACTTGAAGGTGTCGCTTTCACCCAATTTGCTTGGGTACAAAGCTATGGCTCTCGCTGTGTAAAACCCCCGATTATCTTTGGAGATATTAGCCGTAAGCAAGCCATGACACTTGAGTGGATCAGTTATGCACAATCGTTAACCAGTAAACCGGTAAAAGCAATGTTAACAGGCCCAGTCACCATTTTAGCTTGGTCGTTTGTTCGTGATGACTTGTCAAGAGAGCAAGTAACCAAACAAATTGCACTGGCTATTAGCGATGAAGTTGAAGACTTGATTGCCAATGGTACGCAAATAATTCAAATTGATGAACCAGCTATACGAGAAGGCATGCCCATCAAACAAAGTCAGTGGCAGTATTATTTAGATTGGGCAACGGCTTCATTTTGCCTTTCAGCGGCTAAAGCGCCTTCGAAAACACAAATTCATACACACATGTGCTATTCAGAGTTTAATGATATTTTACCAGCAATTATTGCGCTAGATGCTGATGTATTAACAGTAGAAACATCACGTTCGAATATGGCCTTGTTAAATGCTTTTGAGCAACAAGCCTACCCTAATGATTTAGGGCCTGGAGTATATGATATTCACTCACCTAATGTACCTAGTGTTGAATGGATGGTGAACCTATTAGAAAAAGCCCAGCGTTATATTCCACGCGAAAGACTATGGGTGAACCCAGATTGCGGATTAAAAACTCGCGCTTGGGCAGAAACTAAACTAGCACTTGAAAACATGGTGCAAGCCGCCAAACAATTCAGAGCTAATTATAGCTAAGCACAACCATAAAAAAAGGCACTCTTTAATTAGTGCCTTTTCGATTTTTGGTTATAACGTTTATATTGCCAAGCTGGAAAGGTTACTCATCAAATGAGAACTCAATATACGCTTTTCCCGCATCACCTTTTAGTGAAATTATTACCACAGGACCTTTAGATTTATGGTGAATGGTATGATCTTTACCTGAAACCACAATGGGCGTAGCCATATCAAATTCAATGCCTTTTTCACTTAACAAACGCTTTGCGCCGCCTGTAACCATGTTAGTTATTTCGCCCACTAAATCCGTTATTTCTTCATTAACCTCATCAGGTGCTTCGCCAACCATGCCTTTCATTGTTGCTAGCGCTAAAGGACCATCAAAAGTGATAGAAAGTGAGCCTTTTGTCTCAGGGCTAACCATGCCAATCAAGCCTGATACATCACCCATGGAAGTTTCGTTTTTTTTCAATTTGGGTTTTTCAGGTGTTAATTCCATTTGTGCCATTGTAGACATGACATTTAGCATTGATGATAAAAATGGATTGATGAACTCTACTCTCATGAAGCCTTCCGAGCCTTAGCTATTAGTAATAGTCTGATTTTGCACACTTCTAAGACAAATGTAAATCAAACTATGTTAATTTTTTATAGGGGTTCTATTCACTTGCCGCAATAATTGCGACTTTTTGTGAATGATGAAAAGTTAAGCTACCTTGAACTATGCCCGTTAAGCCTGTGTATTGATAGTTTACTGTATTCACTTGTTTAGCATAAGTATCGACGAGTATTGTATTTTTTACCACTAAATTAGCTAAAAAGTTTTGACTAACACTCTCTTGATATGCGAAAAGGTGACCACGTTTAACTTCAAAGCCAACCCACTGCATTTCAACTACGCTATTCCCTTGTGCTAAAACAAAGTTTTCTTCAATATAGTTTTGTATGTACTCATCATAATCAGGGTGTGCTGCAGAGAAATGAATTTGCTTTTGTTCTGCAATAGTATTTTCAATATCATGGGCAGTAAATTGATGAATTACTTCAATATGTTTGCTTTTGTTATTTAAGTTTAACTCAGTTACGCCAAAGAAATAACTATGGGCAGCAGCAGATGCTGCTAACCCAGTTAATAAAGCACAGCAAATAATTTTACTGATTGATGTGCTAAATAATGACTGACAAAAACCTAGCATTAGCTATCTTTACTGTCTTTCTGGTTCTCATCCACCGATTTCAACTCTTCATTGAAGTCTCGCATCATGTCCTTTTTCTTCTTCTTGTAAAGCTCAAAGCGTGATTTGATAGGGCGAGCTGGCCAGTAGTTGTTATTAACATCAACATCAGCAGTTTCCCATTTAGCATCAATAGCGATAGCAGTAATTTCTTTATCACGAATTAATAGTTTAGATGTTTTCTTTGGATTTAGTTGCCAGATCTCAGCCGGTAATTTCATGTGTTCAGTACTACCATCAGCATAGGTAATATCTAAAAGGATAGGCATAACTAAGCCACCTATATTTTCAAAATCTATAACGTAGAAGTTACTTTGATTAAGTAATAAGTCTTTTTGCCATTGTTCTAGCTTTTTATTACTGGAATTATACTTATTACGGGCAGAATTTGTGGCAGTAAATTTATCATGTTCGTTATAAAAGTCTAACAGCTCAGGCTTATCCTGCGTACGAACCCATTGCCCTTTATTTAATACATCAGAAATATACTCTGGATTTTCGTTATCCAAAGCACGTAGCCATGCTTCTTCTGTATCAGGATTTTGACTATCCGCAGTGTATAAATGAATATTACCTAAGGCAATATCAACATGATCTGTGGTGTAAAACCAGCCACGGAAGAACCAGTCTAAATCAACAGCAGAGGCGTCTTCCATTGTTCGGAAAAAATCTGCAGGAGTAGGGCGTTTAAACTTCCAACGCTGTGCATACTCTTTAAAAGCAAAATCAAATAACTCACGTCCCATCACTGTTTCACGCAAAATGTTTAATGCTGTTGCTGGTTTACCGTAGGCATTATTACCAAATTGCAGAATTGACTCCGAATTTGTCATGATGGGTACTTGGTTGTTACTTTTCATGTATGCAGTGATATTAGCTGCATCACCACGACGAGATGGGTAACCTTCTTCCCATGCTTGTTCAGCAATGAATTGTAGGAAAGTATTAAGGCCTTCATCCATCCATGTCCATTGACGTTCGTCTGAATTAACAATCATTGGAAAATAGTTATGACCAACCTCATGTATTATTACACCGACTAAACCGTATTTAGTGCGACGAGAGTAGGTTTTTTCACCTGTTTCTTTATCCAAAGTAGGACGAGGACCATTAAAGGTGATCATCGGATATTCCATGCCACCTACAGGGCCATTAACTGAAATTGAAACTGGGTAAGGGTAAGCAAAAGTGTACTTATTATATTGCTCCATGGTATGGATAATGGCTTCAGTCGAATACTTTTCCCATAACGGATTACCTTCATTAGGGTAGAAAGACATTGCCATAGTGTCAGTGCCACCTTCCTGGTAGCCTTGAGCATCCCAAATGAACTTTCGACTTGAAGCAAAAGCAAAATCACGAACATTTTTTGCTTTAAAGTGCCACGTTTTATTCTTATTTGAACGAGACTTTTCGTTCGCTAATGCTTCATCAACGGTTACGATCAGTACTGGCTTTTCAGCCTTTTTTGCTTTTTCTAAACGTTTTCTTTGAGTCTTAGTTAATACATTTTTAGGGTTTTGTAATACACCCGTCGCTGCGACGATATGATCGCTTGGTACTGTAATTTTTACATCGTAATCACCGAATTCGAGAGTGAACTCTCCACGACCTAAAAATTGTTTATTTTGCCAACCCATAACATCGTAATAAGCAACAGCGCGAGGGAACCAACTAGCAATTTCATATAGATAGTTATCATCTTCTTTAAAGTATTCGTAACCTGAACGACCACCTAATACTTTTTGTTCATGTAATTGGTAATTCCATTCAACATTAAACTCAGTATCATCACCTGATTTCAAAGGTTTAGGCAAGTCGATGCGTAGCATGGTGCCATTAATGACATAATGTAGAGGCTTACCTTTGCGACTAGTGACCTTAGTAATATTGTAACCACCATCAAATGCTGGCGTTTCTATCATGTTACGCACATCACGATAGGTTTCTTTTTTCATTTTGCTTGATGGCTTTGATAATTTCGCCGCTGAACTTCGTTGTAATTTATTTTGATCAAGCTGTAACCAGATATAGCGTAAAGTATCAGGAGAATTATTTTTATAATTTAATGTTTCAGCGCCTGTGAGCTGCTGTTTTTTATCATCTAACTTGATTTCAATAGTGTAATCAACTTGTTGTTGCCAATATTTGTGTCCAGGTGCACCAGATGCTGTACGATAAACATTCGGTGTAGGTAAAACTTCGGCAAGTTGACGGAATGTGTCGTCTTCAATGCTTCTTTTGGCCTGAGCATTACTACTAATAAAAGCGGTTGAAAAAACGAGTGATAAGCAAATAATTGCTGATGGGATTGAATATTTCATAACTTTCCAATGGTATTTGTTATTTTGTATACAAAATGATACTTTGACGACGCTTTATACCATATTGGTGGCTAGCTTGGTAACTTGGATAAGTTTTTTTTGAGATAAACGGTAAAGAAAATAGGATTAATAACTGTATTTACTGACAAACACTACAATGGCCGTGTGCTTCAACAATTTGGTGACTAATGGTAAAGCCACTGGCATCAGCCATTGAACGTAACGCGAGATCGAAGTTGTTTGATTGAATTTCTTCAACATGACCACATTCATCACAAATAAGCAGTTGCACAGGATGGTTACAATCACCAAAGTGATGACACATCACAAAAGCATTGATAGATTCAATTTTGTGAACAAAGCCTTGTTTAGATAAAAAATCTAAAGCGCGATAAATGGTTGCGGGTTTTGCTGCTTGATCTAACTCCTTAAGTTCAGCTAATAAATCATATGCACCAATAGCGCCTTCATGTTTGGCAAGCAACAAGAAAACTTGTTCGCGAGTTTTTGTAAAACGCGCGCCTTTTTTTTGGCAAACCTGTTGAGCTTGCGCTAATAATTTTTCATGCATAGAGTTAGATAAAGTTGAAGCGGTCATCTGTGTTTTATACTGATATATCTGCAATTTTTCCCAGTGTAGCACTATTGTTATTTTTTGCACACGCGAGAAATATATTATTGTCAGCTAGTTCGCAATGAAATGAATATTATTTAATGAGAGTTTTTGCTATCTTAGTAAATGACAGCGCTATCATTTTAGCGCAAAAACCATAATTCTGGACATTATAATGACTCGCTACCTTGCTCTTGATGCCTTTAGAGGCATCACTATTGCCTTGATGATTTTAGTAAATACACCGGGCTCATGGTCACATGTTTATGCGCCCTTACTACATGCACAGTGGCACGGTTGCACGCCAACTGATTTAGTATTCCCATTTTTCCTATTTATTATTGGCTCTGCCATGTTTTTCTCTTTTAAAAAGAGTGGTTTTGCAGCAACACCTGAACAATTTATCAGAATTGTTAAGCGTGGCGGTATTATGTTTTTTATCGGCTTTATGCTTAATGTGATTCCATTCAATACTCCTGTAGAGGAGTGGCGAATTATGGGCGTTTTACAACGTATTGGTCTTGCCTATGTCATTGCAGCAAGTGTTGTATTGCTATTAAACCGTCGAGGAATTTTTATCTTATCTATTATTGCACTCATTGCTTACTGGGCATTATTACTCAGTGTAGGTGAAGGGGCACTCACGCTAGAAGGCAACATTATTAGACAAATTGACTTGTCTATTTTCGGCGCGAATCATATGTATTCCATGCGAGGAATATCTTTTGAACCTGAAGGACTGATTAGCACAATTCCTGCGGTAGTAAATATGCTATTAGGGTTTGAGCTAACCCGTTATTTGACGAGTATTAAAGATAAAAAATCAAGTGTCACTAAACTCATTATTATTGGCGGGCTCGCTATTGGCTTTGGCGCTTTATGGAGTGTGATTTTGCCGATAAATAAATCGTTATGGACCAGTTCATATGTTATATATTCTACAGGTTTTGCTTGTCTTTTATTAGCGTTGTTTGTTTGGTTGATAGATATTAAAGGACATGAAAAATTAGTATCCCCGTTATTGGTTTATGGCACTAATCCGTTATTTGTTTATGTACTGTCTTTCTTATTTGTCACTCTTTACCTCAATATTCCTGTTGGTGATAGTTCAATGTACGGTTGGTTGTATCAACAATTAACCTTAATTGCTGAGCCCTCATTAGCATCGTTTATGTTTGCTTTTAGTCATGTGGTATTGTTTTGGTATATTTCATTAAAACTATATCAGCGAAAAGTTTTTATAAAAATATAAATAAGTTAACTTAAAATTAATGAAATAAATCAGTTACTTTACTGCTATGCTTAAAGCAGAACATCATAGGTAAAAAATAATTTAGATAGCGTATTTTAGGGAGAAGTATTAGGGCGTGAATAAGGTAAAATTGACTCAAGATGAAAATTTATCAATAAAAATTAGTCATCCATTACTTCCCCAAGAGCAGCAACGCATTGATTTATATTTTTCTTTGCCTGTTGAAATGGGCATAAGCTCAAGTACGTTAAATGTTGAAGATTTTTTTTATAGCAACATAAAAAGCCATAGTGCCTACTACTCAGATAAACTACATCTTCCTTTAGTGCGCAGCCGCTTTATTAGCCAACGCTTTGAAGGGGAGAGTAAAGGTGATCAAAGTGATTACCGACTGAACTTGAATCTATATTCGTATCAACTGAAAATCGCCCTTGATGCCGATATAAAACAAACCTTAAAACTGAAAAGTGCTGAAGAATTTTACCCTGCAGCAATAGAATTGGCTGATCAAATTACCAATTTAACAAAAAAATTACGTCGTTATACCCCGTCTGATAGCAAACTTAGTTCATTTTTCGATAATGCCGATAATTATTTAAGTTGGCATATTGAACAATCGTTTTTGAAATTACTTTCAAAAGGGCCAAAAAGCAGTGAGTTTGCGACCGAACGGGAATTTTTATTTTCATTTTGTCGAGACGAAAATAATCATAGAATTAAAAGTAAGTACAATTCACAAGTAACTTTGGATGATCCAAACCGCATTACGAATAAAATGCGACTGTTACAACGATTAATTGAATATGGAGTGGTTTTTCAAAAACAAACACGCTATCTAGATCTAAATTTAAAACGCTTAGCTCGAGGAGGCGTGACTGCAATAATTATGGCGTTTGTGATGCTGTTAGTGCTTAATGCCCGTTCTAGCTTTACTGAAGTAACCCTAGCGCTAATTGCTTTTCTAGGGTTGATATATGGACTAAGAGAAACATTTAAGGAAGATCTTACTAGCCTTATTTGGCGTAAAATTCAAAAAGGACGACCCAAGTGGCAAAACCTATTTCGCCATAGCGTTAATCAAAAGCGTATATTAAGCCAAATATTATGGCTAGAGTATATTAGCAGTAAAGATTTACCAAAAACGGTGAATGAATTATTTCAGCAGCGGCGACAACAGAATAAACAGGCTGCGCGGTTATTACACTTTCGTTGCGACAATAAAGTTATTGCCAAAGAGTTCTTGCCTGGCTATGGCGAAATTCAACAGCAGATTTTTTTCAATTTAACGCCTTTTGTTCGCTTTTTAAAGCGAGGTGCTGGTCGTTTATATAACTTAGATGGGCAAAAAATATCGAGTCAAGCAGTTGAGCGTCGCTATCAAATCAACTTGATTTTACGCAATGTAGATAAGCAAGGCGAACATTTACAGCGTTTGAAGATAACTTTAAACAGAAGTGAAATTGTAAATATAGAAGCCATGGAAACGTTCGATCCATAACGTCTATTAAAATTGCTCAGTATGTTAGTCTACAATTTTCAATGAATATGCTTAAAAGGGCTTCATCGTGTCATCAAATCGCATTTCTATTCGTTCATATACCAATCAGATGCGTAGCCATTTTCATGAATATCATCAGTTAGTACTGCCCTTACAAGGTAGTATAAATATTCAAGTAGGTAATTATAAAGGGCTGGTGAGTATCGGTGATTGTATCATCATTAAAGCAGGACAAAGGCACGACTTTTTTGCTGATGAGGCTGCACGTTTTATTGTGGTTGATTTAGATGACTTACCTAATAACATTAAAGACTCTACTAATGAGAAAGTCTCTATTGATACACCTTTAATTGCTTTTATCCAGTTTGTTGATAAGCAGCTTAATAGCCAAGTTAGTCACACTATAGAAATAACCATGGTTACACTTTTCTATCAGTTACTTGCTCTGCAACCGCTTTTACAGAAAGTAGATAAACGCATAGCAAAAGTTATCAGCATTATCAGTCATGATCTTAGCAAAAGTTATTCAAATAATGAGCTTGCTCAGTATGCATGTTTAAGTGTAACGCAATTTAAAAAAATCTTTAAGCAAAGCATAGGTTTGAGTTGTCAGAAGTATTTAACCAAGTTAAGAATGGAAAAAGCAAAAGCACTCATCACTCATACCGACACCCCAATCAGTATAATTGCTGATCTGTGTGGCTATCAAAGTCCTTCCGCGTTTAGTCGAAAGTTTAAAGACTATTTTGGTGATACACCTAAATCGTTCACTTTTTAATGAGAATAGAATAGCCTTATTAGGGTAGGAAAGCGTCCTTTGTGCACACTAAATTATATGCAATCATGAATAATGTAGTCATAACCTTTTCTTGGATGTAGTAATGGCAACTTTTTACGGTGTAATGGCAATTGTTTTGTGGGGAGGCTTGGCATTATTGGGCGCTAGCACAACAGATATTCCTGCATTTCAATTACTATTTTTATGCTTTAGCATTTCAGCATTGCTAATGTTTTGTAAACGGCTGCTCAAAAAAGAGCCGCTATTAGCAAAACCGCAATTAAACATGCAGCAATGGTTGGTGGGTATCATTGGTTTGTTTGGTTTTCATTTTTGTTATTTTATGGCGTTGAAAAAAGCGCCTGCCATTGAAGTCAGCCTCATCGCTTATTTATGGCCAATGTTTTTTGCTTTACTAATCGCTAAAAAAGGCAATGTACTGCAAGCGCTGCTAGGCGGTTTAATAGGCTTTGTTGGTGTCTGCTTTGTTATTTTAGGAGAAACTGGCTTTACCTATAATCAAAACTACCTTGTAGGTTATTTATTATCGGCATGCTGCGCTTTTTTATGGTCAGGGTACTCTTGGTTTCAATCGCAATCGAATAATCATGTGGATGACATTGGCTGGTTATCTATTGCGGTAGCGTTGTTGTCGCTTTGTGTTCATGTACAACTTGAAAATAGTACTTGGCAGTTCTCATCTATTCAAATTGTAGGCATTATTTTGCTTGGCGCTGGGCCTGTAGGAGGAGCTTTTTACTTATGGGATATAGGTATTAAAAACGGCAATAAAAAACTGTTAGCCTCGCTAAGTTTTAGTACGCCGTTGCTCTCTGCCATTGCGCTATCGGTAGCAGGTTTAAATCCTTGGTCGACAAATATATTAATCGCCTTATCACTAATTCTTTGCGGTGGAGTTATTGCAAATACGAAGTTATCAATGCTCAAGCGAAAATCACATGTTATATACAAGGCTACAGATTAAGACAGTATTATCAATGTTATTTCTCTCTACTTATTTAAATGCAACGTAGGTAAATGTTTACATTACAGTGAGTTATGATGCAATCGAAAGAGCTTAGAGATAAAACTAACCATTGTTGAATAAAGTAAGGTGTGATACTTTTTTAAGAACTATGGTTTTTAAATGGAGGGTGAACATTGCGGTTAAAATTATTCTTTAAGTTCCTATGCATTTTACTTTTAATAGGATGTTCATCGGAAGAATATAGCCAGGCCATGCGCACTTATCAACAGGCAAAGTCTACTCATCAGCTTGCACCTTTAGTTGCTTCTTTGAAAATACTGGCGAGGTTAGAGCCTGCGCAATATCAAGCTGAATTAAAGCTAGCCCAAACTGCTCAACGCTTAGTGTTAGACGCAAAAGAGCAATTGCAAAGAAAAAACTATTATCAGGCTTATTTATCTAGTCATGAGTCATACCAAACGTTATTTACAGTCGAAAGTAGCAAGATAGTCAAAGAAGCAGGCATCGAATTACAACCAATTCTAAAAGCTCATCTGCAAATGCGTTCGTTTTATCCTAATTATTCTTTGCTGACGGATTTATTGCATTATTACAGAAAGGCTCCAGCCGTTAATTGGAATTTAGCTAAAGTAAATGCGCTACTCGAACAACTTACTAGTAGCAGCATTGGTTTGACGAGGGTGTTAAATAACATTGAAAAAATAGAAAAAGGCTCCCTAGGCGCATTAGCCGCTGAAGTTGCTCAATGGCAACTTGCTATTGAGCAACAAAGACAGAAAAATGAGGGATTGAAGCATGAGTTAGTTCGTCTAGCGTTAAGTCAAGCTGCAGGTGTTTTAATTAATTTAAATCAAACGCTTGCTGCTCAGAGCCTCACAATTACCTCGCTTTTTAATCGCCAGAAACAGAAAAAGGCAGTAGCGCCATTTTTTAAAAAAGCAAAAAAAGAATATGAGGATTATCAACTGTTAATAGAGAATGTAGCTTTAGCTACCTCGCAGGAAACTAGCGGGAATTATGCGGATTGGTATCAAGACTGGAGACAAATAGAAAGCAACATTCTTCAACCAGAAGCGCTGTTAACCGATTACGCTTTGCAAGCTGAAAGCAGAGCTTTTGAGCTGAATATGTTTGCAAATGTAAGCAACCTAAAACAAACGAATTTCAATGAAAATACTTTAAGCTTCAATGAGTTCACTAAAGAGTTTAGTTTACTTAATAAGTTAATTTTAAAATTAGGAAAAGAGAGAGAACCTTTGTCTTAGTCGATAGAATTGAGCAATATATAAAAAGTAATTTTAATGAAAACACCACATATCAGTATAAAAGGAATTCCGTGTGAATATGTCGATGCTTAGCACTGTCAATATCATAATCTTTGCATTATTCATTTGCCATCATGATGCCGATGCAAAAATACCAAAAGACTTACCTGAAATTTTAGATTATTACCCTAATTGTAGTTATCAAGTCATTAAAAATGATACGGTTAAGGTTGTTACTGATGAACCTAAATCAGAAAAAGTAAATGCAAAATTATTAAATCGCTTACGCCAAAGAGCACAAGAAGTGAGTGCGGATGCGGTTATTTTATTGAAGAAAAAAATCAAAAAAACAAGCACATCAAGGAGCAGTGATTTAGGCAAAAGTATTTCCACTTTCAGGCTAAGTTATGAGGCTGAATTCATTAAGCAATGTATAGAGCTTAATAGTAATAATCGAAAATTACTGCCGTTAAATCATCTAGGAAAAAGAGTAATTAAAACAGTTGCAACAAGGTTAGATAGTAAAAAGTTTGTGATTACTTTTCCTCAAAAGGCGAAATTGAAGCGGCCAGAAGTAAATAGTAATGAAGTGTCATTAGAAAATGGTGTCTACGGGCTGAAAGTAGGCACGGATTATCAGCAAGTGATAAAAACCTTTGGCGCGCCGAGTGTAACGCTTTTACTGCATGAAAATGAATTAGTTATTAGTTATGGCAGACACCATTGGTTGTACTTTCAAAATAATGAGTTAGTTAAAATACAAACGGTTGCGTCATTCCTATCGCAAGAAAGTTTAAACCTAGTACCTTACCTAGAGTTTTTTGATGATTATGATTGGGAGATAAATAGCTTAGTGAAGCGTAAAGCGAGCTTAGCTCAGGTGCGAGAAGGTTTGAATATAGATACTGAATTGAATCAACAAAACCAATTGCTGCTTGAAAATAGTGATAGTACTTTGGTGTTAAACTTCATGGTAAGTAAAAATAGCCAAAATCAAGAAGTACGTTATTTTTTAAGTGACTTTACTCTACAAGCAAATGATTATACCGCCAGTCCAACACAAAAGTTTGAGCATCAAGATAAGCAGTACTTAATCGCAGAGCAAGCTTATTTGAAATTACAAGGTGGCCAGAGTATTGACCTGCAAGATTTGCAGGAACAATTAGGTAGTCCCCTTGGCCGAATAACCTTATCAAAAAACACTGAGTTGAATATTTATAATTCACACTTAATGGTTCAAACAAATAATGCCGATCTATCGGCACTTTTTTTCAATGAGAATGTTTTTATTGAAAATAATAATTTCATAGAAGACTCATCGGCTTGGCAATTAGGCCAATTTAGTTTGGGAAAATCACATGAAACATTAAGTAATAATTTTCCTGATGATGCCTATATAACCGATGATGAAGTGACTATAGAAACAGAAAATTACACCTTGTCTTTATTTTTTGGTGATATAAACGGCAGTAACTCTCTATACCAGGCTAAAGTTCTATTATATTAATTATCTTTTTGAAATTGATGCACGATAAAGTTATTTTGTGCGAAAGTTCTAAAAGTTAACTATTACTGAGCAACTCAGTTAGCATGTGCACAAGCTAACTGCTTTCGGCATAATTTTATTAAAATAACATAGGTATATTTTGAAGTTTTTTGCTTATTTATTATTGTTTAGTTTGAGCATCGCCTTGCTAGGTCTCTTTGTTTTGAAGAAACCTAATGGTCAACCTTGGCTTTCGGTGGATAACCTCAATTCAAATTCAGTATTAATTGAACAAGAACTCAGTGCCATCACTAGTCAAATAAAAGCGATTTATAAAGGTTTTACCGCAGAAAATACAAGTGAAGTTAAAGTGTATCGCTGGAAAGATGCAGAGGGTACCTGGCACTATTCAGATAAATCAAGTGCTGCTAAGAAAAGTGAAGAAATCATACTCAACTCTGAAGATATTTTAGTGTTACCTGCGTACAAACCATCGAAAAATCCAACTAAACCTAGCTTGATAAAAGGGAATGAAGACATAACATCTCACCCTTCAACCACTTCACCTAACAAGGTTACAGAGCTATTTAAAGATGCAAGTAATGTGCAAAAGCTCATGGATGAAAGGCAACAGAAGCTGTCTGAACAAATCGAAAAAGAATCAGGATAAATATTATGTATTACTGTTATTGAATATGCGTAACAATCATTTCTGTAATGAGTGATGAAAAGTTCTCAACTATATCTTTTTTCAAAATACTGTAATCAGCACCGTGTAATTTTGCACAATGTAATATTGTATTAGTGCAATTGTCTTCATGATTACTGCCTGATATTGCCAAAATAGTGGTTGCACTAATAGATCTAATATATTCAATTAATTGATAGCCATCAAAGTTTGGCATTTCTATATCAGTGATAACAAAGTCAGGTGAAATTTTTGAGAATTGTTCTTTAGCGACTATTGCATTTGAAAACGTGAATACTTCGGTATCAAACTTAACTTCAGCACTTATAATTCCCTGTATTAGCTTTAATAATGCTTGGGAGTCATCAACTAACATTATTCTAATCATATCCTTGCTCCAGAACATCCATATTAATGTATTAAAGGATCTAACCTTTCCATAGAATATTTAAGGATAGATTAAAATTTAATAAAATGTGATTAATATTGTTTAATATTTAAAATTTAATATTCGTTTGTGCTAAATGACGGATTAACGGGTACTAAAACTAGGTAACTACTCAATAACTCTAATGCCTACTCATTGACGGAAAGCTTCTTTGCATTAACCAGTAAAATTTCTCTTTAATAATCATGTATTGACAGTGTTTCTAAATTGCGAACTAGTAGTTAATCTCGCCAAATCGTCATTGAAATTACTAAAGTTAATAATAACTAAAGCTATAGGTTATTGAAAATGCAGAGTATTTTGTTTGGAATGGAAGTTGCTTAACTTGATTGTTATTTAACTAATAATGAAGCGTATTAAGTCTAATTCTGAGAAGTTTCAGACTTATGCACAAATCAACAACGCAAAGAAACTTTAACTTCAAAAGAATAAATTGCACTAGCATAAAGTAAGGACTCACATGAGTGAAAAGTACTTCAATAAAATAAAATATTATTTAATTTCGATAGTGATTATCCTCGAAATTAGCCACTTATCTTGGGAATATATGAACGGTGGAGTGTTAAGCCACTATTTACTAAATCGTTCGGATTATCCCTCAATATCTAACTGGTGGGGAATAATTATTCTGCCTTTGTTAGCTTGGTTTTCTACTTCGCGCATTAAAAAAAGAATGACCTTTCAACCTGGTGGTAACTTAACGGCTACAAAAATTCCAACTGAAATTTTAATCGGCTTTTTCGGCATGCTCATGATCAGTAGTTTACAATCACTAGCTTTTACAACGGGCTATCAAAATATAACTATGTATATGGCTTTAGGTGCTTTATTCATGGGACTATTTTTACCTATTTATCGAGCTGAGTGTATTCTTGGTCATGTGCTAGGCGCAGCATTTATTTTCGGCCCGGTCATCCCTTTTATCAGTGTTTTTGTCATGGCACCGGTTTCGGCGCTTTCACATTTATGGCTGAAACCATTAATTCAACGAATTATTGCACGCAAACCAACATCAGCATAAATATTTAATCTGCAAGCTGATCAAACACAAAGACACTTGGCTTGACTACCCCCTAATATTGGCCAACTATTTCAAAGCCAATATTAGGAAGTATGCGACTATCATAACTTTTGACTATTCACATATGATTTCAGTTATGACCTTAATAGCGCCACGATAATCTTTATAGTCCAATGGTATAACATGCACTTGCTCATGATATTGTAATACCATGGATGGAAAGCCATTTATGGGTAAGCTATGCGCAAGCCGTAACTCTTGCATAAAAACTTTTTCTAATTTTTCTGAAAAGAGATCTTTTGAAAATTTTTCAGCATCGAGCCCCAACTCAGCAGCCACCAGCAGAAGTGTTTCAGTATCAGAAGGGTTTTTGGCTTGTAAATAATAGGCTTCTTGGATGGCTATAATCATTTTCTCTTCAGCGTTTTGCCAACGCGCAGCGATGACAGCTCGACAGGCGGGATATGTAGCTCTACGAGGTACATTTTGTTGCCAAAAGCTGTGATTAAATTGAGTACCAAGCATTGCTTCTATCTTTTTCCAATAACTACTTATGGCTTGCTGTTGTGCTAGCGGCATAACCTCGTTACTGTCTGGCGCAAGGCCACCTACCACATTATTTACTGAAATCGAGTCAGGTAAAGCTGCTTGCAAATGCTCCCATTGAGGACGATGTCCCCAGCACCAACTACACATTGGGTCATGTACATAAAATAAAGTAGCGGTTGACATTAAATACTCCTCGTCAATCATGTGCCAATACAAGCATGGCTTTTATCTCTTGATGATAAAAAACCGAATTAGGTTAACATCAAGCAGCTCTAAAGGCCTCTACTAAAAGCAAGAAAAGGCCAACTTTTGGCTCGCTAAACTTACATTTATGCTCATCTATCTATGGCTAATTTAGCATGTGCTGACTATATTTATGTTTTTGGAGCATATTATTCTGAACTATTTTTCGAGTAAAAGACTAAGAAAAGCTGCGATAATTAGAGGCTCCTTAATCCTTTTTCTTTCGCTGTTTATTATGAAGGCTACGGCTGAAATGACTTTATCTTCACATGATATATTTAACATTGAAGAGTTTTTAGTTCGTTATGCAAAAAGTGTGAGCTTTGCGCGAAACCTTGAGCCAAAGACTTTAACCAGACTATGGTACAGCTCCTTTGACTCAGAGTTTTCGAATACCCAAATTAAAGATATTAGATCTTTTTTTGAGTCACCTTTGGGACTCAAGTATCTCAACGCAGAAAAGACAGCATTACAAGTCATGCAAAAAGAGATGGATAGTCGAATGATATTCATTGCAGCACAAGATAATAATGCAGTAGTACCAGAACCAATAGAGCCTTTACAGCAATTGAATATAAAGACTTATGAAATATTTGATATTGACGAAATCATATCTCAAATTGACCACAAAAAAAGGTTAAGTTTTCAGCAGCAGGTTTTCCCTGCATCTTGGGATCATGAAAAAGTTATCAAATCACAAGAATTACTATCTAGGATAAGTTATCGATATGATAAATATTTTGATCCTAGCTATTTTGCTATGCTTTGGTCTAAAAGCTTTGACTCAAAGTTTTCAGTGGATGAGTTAGCAGAAATAGTGCAATATTTTATGTCGCCTCTAGGTAAAAAAATCATTAGTGCGAGAACTACTGCGGGGAATCAATTCTCAAAGGCATTGATGAGTAGTTTGCAAGGGAAGAGAGATAAGACAAATAAAGAAGATACTGACGGCATGTGGATAAAATTCACAAAAGAGAAATAGTCTATTCTTCTTGGCTCAATCTAAATTTTTACGTGGTTCACTACTTTGCCAAAGACAAAGTGTAATCAGTTTTTTTACACCCCTGATATTCATTTTCAAAAATTCTACCTAAGCCATCGTCTCGCTCATGAATATTCTCGTTAGGTTGGCGTGTATCTTCTTTATACTTTTCATAAAAACTATGGCTCTTCTCATCAATTACAGCGGTGATGCCGTCGTTGATTAACTCAATTTCTTTAACGGTTTGATTAATCAATTCACAAACGTTGTCATTGAGACACTCTATCTCTAATAAAAATTCGATGGCTTGATTATTTAAAGTCAGGGCATTGTCGTAATGTTTACTTGCTAATGCCTGCATTGCATATTTGTTCTTAATAGCAGACGTCAATCGAGCTTTTAATATGGTGAGTTGTGCTAGCTCATCTTGAATAACATCACTAGGAAAGTAGCCTTTATATAAATCTGCTTTTAGGGTCGCTGTTAACAATAGACTTTGTTTGAGCGTGATTTTCAATTCTTGCTCAGTAGTAGGCATTGGTAATAATGAATAAAAATGCTCGTCTGTTGAGGGCATAGAGCGGAAATTAGCAAGTTTTTCCTGTATTTCAGCTTTTATTTCCCGAAGCTTTTTGGTCGACTTCAGGTTTAACAAACTATTCAAGGCCATTATAGTTCTTTCTAAGCAAACTACCGCACTGACAACCGATAAAGGTAGTACTGAACGGCCGTTGAGTAAACGTTGTACTCTGAACAAAATAGATTGCAATCTAACTCTTTTGTTTTTAATTATGATCTGTCGTTGTTTTCTTAGGTTTGTTACATAATCAACCAAAATACCTAATAAAAGCAGGATAAATATAAATAGTCTCCAAATCCACACTTGATGAGTACTACAGAAAACGCCTTCTAAAGAGTAATCTCTCTTGGCGAAGGAAAGTATATGAAAAAATACAAAAGTATTTTCGACTTGAGCCATTATACGTGGTTGAGGCAACTCAAAATATGGCTAAAGTGTCCAGTTTATAGATACACAATAATGAATAGGATGATAGGAGATTATGGGTAAATGCTTAGTTATTAGTCGTATTCGTTCTACTTATCCCTTTCACGTACAAAGTTTTTAACACCTCCTTTGAGGAAATAGTATTCTTTAAACTGCTCTTTTTCTAATAGGTATTGAATCCAGCGGACTTGTCTGCCAACAGCGTCGTATATCAACAATTTAACGTTATCGTTTCTTGCTCTTCTCAATAACGTATTAAATTTGTCTAGCGAGGAAACATAGGTGATATTTTCCAAAATTTTGATGTCCCGTTGAAATGGTTCTCTGATATCAAGTATCCAAACATTCAATTTAATCTTCTGCATGAATTCTGCAGGAGATATGTTGTGGACTAAGAATTTACTATCTGATATCAATTCTTCAGTAGACGACATACTTTGTCCGAGTAAAACAGACATATTAGGATATTTTCTTGCCCATTCAAGGATTCCTGAGTCGTAAACCTTTACGTTTAAAAAGTCATAGGTGCGTGCTTTGATAGCTGCACTGTATGACTTTTTACAATCGATCCCATTACAATAAAACACAACCGCTCGTTTATCAGCATCTGTGAGGTTTTTTAAAGTAGGAATAAAATCCATGCTAGATATAGGGATATTTATGGCATCTTTGATATGTAACACTTCATATTCAAAAGTTGAGCGAACATCCACAATCAAATTTTTGTTGTATTCATGAAAAAGCTCTTCAGAAGTAATAAATTCCAAATTAGTAAAAATATGCCTAAGCGGAAATTGAGGAGAGTCGTCAGAGTGTGAAAAAAAGGCTGACAAATATATTGCCATGAAGAAAAGAAAATTACTTAGGCAATGAAGCTTACTTCGTTTCATAATAAATACTCATACAATGGAGTATTTCAAGTATAGACGAGTTTAAATTTTCAATTGCTATAAGGTTAGGTCTTTCAATAAACAGTCTCTTCATCGGCAACCAAATAGGATGATTAGTAACTGATATGTTCTCTATTTAGTTTCTTGTATTTTGCTGGTTAATATTACAAATACTTCAAGTATTCTCAATATTGTTACTTCCATTATAAAAATATAAATCACATTTACTTAATTCAATTTAACTAATACAAGTGGCTGATGAACTGTGATGTGCAGTGTGTTTTAAGCTTTTAGGTATGATGAAATTATGGACTCGATCTTTTAGCACCTTCTTATTTTTAGAATCCAATAAACAGGTCTTTGATGAATTTATTAAGTAAATACAATTGATTGGTGAATTGTTTAATGTCCGATAATTTTACAGTCTTTTTGGGGAGTCGATTACAGATGGTATTAACATATTGAAAATGTTGAGTAATGTTTTTCTGGTGTGACCTTTGCTTAAAAAATGCTTGAAGTAGTATAAAGGCTTGGTTTTTTATATTCATGAATCAAAATTTATGAAACCGGAAATAAAGGAATATTATGAAGTTTATATCTGTATTTTTCTTGCTAATAAGCTCCCTAGTTTATTCAAGTTACGCTAATGCGACAATAATCTATAATATTGAAGTAAGAGGAAGTATT
>MAAB01029224.1_pt1 | contig 42961 bp, 36 predicted proteins | sample 1115991 | NCBI WGS metagenome assembly MAAB01 (sample SAMN04961124, study PRJNA320927) | seawater metagenome | isolation source: sample BD02T18 sea water enriched with oil for 18 days | place: USA:Gulf of Mexico | collected 2013-07-27 | reverse complement strand
AGCTTCTTGAGGTGTATCGCAAGCGAAACCTTCAGAAACTGGTAAACCATATTCAGCGAATAATTGTTTCGCTTGATACTCATGCAAATTCATGGTGTTTTATCCATTTATCTGTAAATGAAAGCTAGCGTTTTCCTTATCTTTAATAGAAAATATTTAGCGAAATATATTCTCAAAAAAATAAAAATAAACAAGAGCCAATGAAAAGTTGACAAATTATAGTACAAAAGCTCTAGTGACGGTAGTCAAAAGAGCTAATACTATAGTCTACTTAGTAATTATTTTTCATCCTTTAAAATCTAAAGGTATAAATCTAAGAGCTATACATCTAAAAGTAGGCGTGTTGGATCTTCTAATAACTCTTTAATTGTTACTAGGAAGCCAACAGATTCTTTACCATCGATTAAACGATGATCATAAGAAAGCGCTAAATACATCATAGGCAATATTTCAACTTTACCATCAACAGCCATAGGTCTGTCTTGTATTTTATGCATACCTAAAATAGCTGCTTGAGGTAAGTTTAAAATTGGTGTTGATAATAACGAGCCAAATACACCACCGTTAGTGATAGTAAAATTACCACCCGTCATATCGGCCATTGAAAGCTTGCCATCACGACCTTTAATTGCGAGTTCACGAATGCCATTTTCAATACCAGCCATGCTTAACTGGTCTGATTCACGTAATACAGGAGTAACTAAGCCGCGTGGTGTAGATACAGCAATAGAGATATCGAAGAAGTTATGATAAACAATATCATCGCCATCAATTGATGCATTTACCGCTGGGTAGCGCTTAAGCGCTTCAGTTACTGCTTTTACGTAGAAAGACATAAAGCCTAAACGGGTATCATGAGTTTTCTCAAAAAGGTCTTTATATTGCTTACGTAAATCCATAATTGGTTTCATGTTAACTTCGTTAAAAGTAGTTAACATCGCCGTTGAATTTTTTGCTTCTAATAAACGCGTTGCAATAGTTTTACGTAAACGAGTCATTGGCACACGTTTTTGACTACGTTCGCCCAAATCTTGAGAAACAGGTGCAGGTGTCGCTTTTTCGGAAGCTACCGGAGTAGCCTTAGCTGCAACAGCTGCTTCAACATCTTCTTTAGAGATACGTCCGCCTTTACCTGAGCCAGTTACATCACCTGCTGATAGACCTTTTTCAGTCATTAAGCGACGAACAGATGGGCTAGCTAGTTCATCAGAGCTTACTGCTTCGTCAGATGATGCTGTAGCTGTAGTGTTAGCTGTAGCGCCTGCATTCAATTCACCAATTTTTTGTGCGCCTAGAACAGTATCGCCTTCAACGTGGATAATTTTTCCAATCACACCATTGTCTTGAGCTACAACTTCTAAAACGACTTTATCAGTTTCAATATCAACTAGGTTTTGATCAACTGATACACTGTCACCTTCTGCAACATGCCAAGTTGCTACCGTTGCATCGGCAACAGACTCAGGTAATACAGGCACAATGATATCGATAATTTTGCTTGCGCCACCGCTTGCTGCTGGAGCTGAAGCGGCTTGAGGAGCTGCTGACACATCGCTACCCTCAGAGAAGGTACCAATAACTTGATCGCCCAGTACCGTAGCGCCTTCTACTTGGCTGATATCAGTTAGAACGCCATCAGATGTTGCTGGTACTTCTAATACGACTTTATCAGTTTCAATATCAACTAATACTTGATCACGGCTAAACGTTTCACCAACTTGAACATGCCAAGTTGCCACTGTTGCATCTGCAACTGATTCAGGTAATACCGGAACTTTGATTTCGGTTGTCATTATATTTTATTCCTTACAAACTTTTGCACTTTGTTTCTTATCTCTTTCAGAAGCTGGTGCACTCAATAGTTAATCTAATCTTATCTAACATTAGCGCTTGAGTAACAAGCGCTTGTCGTTCTTTGATGTTAGTCCAATGTTAACGCTTGAGTGACAAGCGCTTGTTGTTCTTTCACATGCATAGCCATATAACCACACGCAGGTGCGGCAGAGGCGTTACGGCCGGCATAAGTCAAATACGTACCTTCAGGGATAGCTGCTCTAAAATGATGCTGAGAACAATACCAAGCACCTTGGTTTTGCGGCTCTTCCTGACACCAAACAAATTGCTTCACATGCTGATAATCTTTAATCGCAGCTTGCAGCTCTTTCTCTGGAAATGGATATAATTGCTCAATACGAATAATGGCAACATTATCAAGCTCATTCTTACGGCGTTGCTCAAGTAGTTCGTAATAAACTTTACCACTACAGAACACTACGCGTTTAATGTCTTTTGCCGGTAAGTCATCAATTTCACCAATAACATTTTTAAAATCGCCTATTGCTAATTCTTCTAATGAAGAAACCGCTAATGGGTGACGTAATAATGACTTAGGTGACATTACTACTAATGGACGACGCATAGGACGTACAACTTGACGACGAAGCATGTTGAACACTTGTGCCGGCGTAGAAGGAACACATACTTGCATATTGTGATCAGCACAAAGTTGCAAGAAACGCTCTAAACGACCCGATGAATGCTCTGGTCCTTGACCTTCATAACCATGAGGTAACAGCATAGTTAAGCCACATAAACGGCCCCACTTTTGCTCACCTGAACTGATGAATTGATCGAATACTACTTGTGCACAGTTGGCAAAATCACCAAATTGCGCTTCCCAGATAGTTAAACCAGCAGGCTCTGCTGTGGTATAACCATATTCAAAAGCCAACACTGACACTTCTGATAATACCGAATCATGAATATCAAAAGGCCCTTGCCCTTCACGGATGTTTTTCAATGGTAAATAAGTGCTAGCATCATCTTGGTTATGAAGTACAGCATGACGATGAGAGAAAGTACCGCGACCTGCATCTTGACCGGTAATACGAACCCTTTCTCCGGCATCTACAATTGAAGCATAAGCTAAACTTTCAGCCATCCCCCAATCAAGAAACTTCTCACCTTTTGCCATTTTCATGCGATCATCATAGACTTTTTTCACACGAGAATGAATGGGATGACTTTCGGGGTATGTTGATACTTTAGCGGCTAATTCTTTTAGCTTATCAATACTAATTTCTTTATCGTAATCATCATCCCAGTCATGACCTAAATAAGGAGTCCAATCAACAGAATGTTCTGTCATAGGTCGCCATTGATTTACGGTACATTGGCCTTCATCAAGTAATTTACGATAATAAGCGGTTAGTTCATCAATATTGTTTTTAGTTAAACTACCTTCACTGATTAATTTATCCGCATATAATTGACGAGGAGTCGCATGCTTTTTAATGATTTTATACATTAAAGGCTGCGTGGTACTTGGCTCATCCGCTTCATTATGACCATGACGACGATAACAAACTAAATCAATCACAACATCACGCTTAAATTCGTTACGGTAATCTAAAGCTATTTGTGTTGCTAAAATCACTGCTTCAGGATCATCACCATTAACATGTAGTATTGGTGCCTGAACCATTTTGGCTATTTCAGTACAATATTCGCCGGAGCGAGTATCTTCGGCTTTTGAGGTAGTAAAGCCGACTTGGTTGTTTATTACAATACGTACTGTACCACCCACTTTAAATGCACGCGCTTGCGACATATTAAAAGTTTCTTGTACAACGCCCTGCCCAGCAATAGCCGAGTCACCATGAATAGTAATAGGTAAAACCAAATCACCTTGACTACAGTCACGTCTATCTAAACGTGCACGTACAGAGCCAATGACAACAGGATTTACAATTTCAAGATGTGAAGGGTTAAATGCTAAGGCTAAATGGACATTGCCACCAGGGGTAACAAAATCAGACGAATAACCTTGATGGTATTTAACATCACCAGAACCTAAAGCTTCATCATGCTTTCCGCCAAATTCATCAAATAACTTCGATGAATTTTTGCCCATTACATTAACTAAAACATTTAAGCGACCACGGTGAGCCATGCCCATTACCACTTCTTTAGTGCCAGCAGCACCAGCGCGGGTAATCAGCTCTTTTAGCATAGGAACAAGTGCATCACCGCCTTCTAATGAAAAGCGTTTCGCACCAGGAAATTTTGCACCAAGATATTTTTCTAAGCCATCTGCTGCAATTAAACCTTTTAGAATTTCAGTTTTCTCATCAACACTTGGAGTTAATTGAGACTGAATTGATTCAATACGATTTTGCAACCAACGTTTTTCATCCGTTGAAGTGATATGCATATATTCTGCGCCAAGAGAACTACAGTAAGTTTTTCTTAACGCTTTATATAATTCACCAAGCTTCATCGAATCTTGACCAATGGCTAATGAGCCGACATTATATTCTTTGTCGAAATCATTTTCTGATAGGTCATGATGTGATAGCTGTAAATCGCGAACTTTATCTCGCTGCCATAAACCCAATGGATCTAAATTGGCATTTTGATGGCCGCGAACCCTAAAGGCATTGATAAGCTGTAAAACCTTAACTTGTTTGGCGTCACCACCACTCGTAACAACTTGTTTTTTTTGTTGTTTAGCTAAAACTTTAAATTCATCGCGTATAGTGCTGTGGCGATATTCCACCTCACTGCCTTCAACTTTAGGGAGTTCTGAAAAGATTTCACGCCATTCTGCAGACACAGAGGCCGAATTATCTAGGTATGATTCGTACAATTCTTCAATATAAACGATGTTGCCACCGTTTAAGTGGGAAGACTCTAGCCAAGCCTTCATTACACCTTCTGGCATTGCCTTTTCCTTTGGTATGGGGGTAAAGCAATTAAAAAAATGTAATTGTGATATTTATAAAAAATAAAACAATTACCTGAATACAATTTTTTAAAATATCAGCATGTCTAAAAGTAGAACACGCTGATATTTGATTTTGGTAATAACTAAACAGTTAGCCTAGGTATTTCCTCTATACATTTAACTCGAACAATTAAACAGCTCGGCTTAATAACATAGATTTAATATGACCAATCGCTTTGGTTGGGTTCAATCCTTTTGGACAAACATCAACACAGTTCATGATACCATGACAACGAAATACGCTGTAAGCATCTTGTAAGTCATCTAAACGCTCTTCTGTTGCTGTATCACGGCTATCAATTAAGAAACGATAAGCATGTAATAAACCAGCAGGCCCGATAAATTTATCAGGGTTCCACCAGAAAGACGGACAAGATGTTGAACAACAAGCACATAAAATACACTCATAAAGACCGTCTAATTTATCACGCTCTTCAATTGATTGTATGTTTTCACGTGCAGGCTGTTGAGCATCGTTGATCAAGTATGGCTTAATTTTTTCATATTGCTGATAAAATTGAGTCATATCAATAATCAAATCACGCACAACAGGTAAACCAGGTAAAGGACGTAATACAATAGTACTCGCTTTTAACTCTGATAATGGCGTGATACAAGCCAAGCCATTTTTGCCATTCATGTTTAAGCCGTCAGAGCCACACACACCTTCACGACATGAACGACGGAATGATAAGCTTGCATCATTTTCTTTTAACAGAATAAGTGCATCAAGGATCATTAAATCAGAGCCATCTGGAATTTCTAGCTCATAATCTTTCATGTATGGTTTAGCGTCTACGTCTGGATTATATCGGTAAATCGAAAAATTTTGTTTCATCGTTACTTTCCTAAAATAAGTCCTTAGTAAACACGTGCTTTCGGTGGGAAAGCTTCGCGGTGAACAGGTTTCATATTAACGTCACGTTTACTCATTTCTTCAGTTTCTGGCGTGTAAACAGAATGACATAACCAGTTCTCATCATCACGTTCAGTGAAATCTTGTCTTGCATGAGCACCACGAGATTCAGTACGGAAGTTGGCAGCTTTAGCTGAACAAAATGCTGTTTCCATTAAGTTGTCTAACTCTAAGCACTCAATACGCTGGGTATTAAATTCAGATGACTTGTCGTCTAACTTAGCATTTTTAAGGCGTTCACGAATTTCAGTTAATTCTTTCATGCCTTGAGCCATTGCTTCACCTTCACGGAATACTGAGAAGTTCATTTGCATACACTGTTGCAAGTCTTTACGAATTTGTACTGGATCTTCACCTGATGTTGATGATTCCCAACGATTAGTACGGGCTAATGAGGCTTCTAAATCAGACTCTGAAGCATCTTTACCGCTTTGTGTGTCGTTTAAGTAAGACCCTAAGAAATTACCTGCTGCACGACCAAACACTACTAAGTCAAGTAATGAGTTACCACCTAAGCGGTTTGCACCGTGTACAGATACACAAGCAATTTCACCTACGGCAAATAAACCTTCAACAATCGTTTCTTTACCATCGCTGCCAATATTAAGGGCTTGACCATTAACATTACAAGGTACACCACCCATTTGGTAGTGACAGGTAGGTATTACTGGAATTGGCTCTTCTGCTGGATCAACGTGAGCGAAAGTTTTCGATAAATCACAAACACCCGGTAAACGTTTGTATAACGTTTCGCGACCTAAATGATCAAGTTTAAGCTTGATATGTGGACCCCAAGGACCATCACAACCGCGACCTTCGCGAATCTCTGTCATCATTGAACGAGCAACAACATCTCGACCAGCTAAATCTTTAGCATTTGGAGCGTAACGTTCCATAAAACGTTCGCCGTCTTTATTTAGAAGGTAACCACCTTCACCACGACAACCTTCAGTAACGAGTACTCCAGCACCTGCGATACCTGTTGGGTGGAATTGCCACATCTCCATGTCTTGCATTTGAATGCCAGCACGAAGCGACATTCCAACACCATCACCTGTATTAATGTGAGCGTTAGTTGTAGAAGCGAAGATACGACCTGCACCACCAGTAGCGAGTACTGTTGCACGCGCTTTAAAATAAACAACTTCACCAGTTTCAATACAGATAGCGGTAGTACCAACTACTGCCCCATCACTGTTTTTAACTAAATCTAGTGCATACCATTCTGAATATACGTTAGTTTTGTTTTTAACATTTTGTTGGTATAAACAATGTAATAATGCATGACCAGTACGGTCAGCTGCTGCCGCTGTACGGGCTGCTTGTTCACCACCAAAGTTCTTAGATTGACCACCAAATGGACGTTGATAAATTTTACCTTCTTCCGTACGAGAGAAAGGTAAACCCATTTTCTCTAGCTCAATCACAGATTCAGGACCCACTTTACACATGTATTCAATTGCGTCTTGGTCACCGATATAATCAGAGCCTTTAACGGTATCGTACATATGTTGTTCCCAGTGATCTTCATGGGCATTACCTAAAGCAACGGTAATACCACCTTGAGCAGATACTGTATGAGAACGAGTTGGAAATACTTTAGAAATCAAGGCACAAGATTTGCCAGATTCAGAGATTGCTAATGCCGCGCGCATGCCCGCGCCGCCTGCGCCAATAACTATGGCGTCAAATTCACGAATTGGAACGCTCACTTACACACCCCACACAATTGAAAAGCCAAACACTACGTAGGCTAATAACAGAACTGAAAAGAAAAATTGCAATGCACCTCGTAAAAATGCTGGTTTGATGTAATCTGACAATACTTGCCAAACACCAATTTTAGCATGCACAAGTAACGCAAGTAGCGCTAACATTGTGGCAACTTTTACACTCATACAAGCAAAGAAGTCTTGCCATACACCATAGGTAACACTCGGTGTTACTATGAAAAAACCAGCAAGAAGTAAGGTGTATAGTACAAGGATAATTGCACTAGCTCTTAGAAGAATAAAATCATGTACGCCATTACGGCCTACAGATGCGACGACGCTTACCATAACCAAACTCCTATAACTGCAGATATAGCTAACCAAATAATCATAATTAATTTGGCGCTAGTATTACCTGAATCCAGCTCTTCAAAGTGACCTAAATCCATAAACAAATGACGAACACCTGCTAATACATGATAGGTCAGCGCAGAAAGACAGCCGAAGATAATAAATTTAAAGAAAAAGCCATCAAGGTATTCTTGAATTTGGGCAAATCCTTCAGCAGAAGAAAGAGAGGTTGAAAGGGTCAATAATAAGATGCCAATAGCAAATACCATAATTACACCAGAAATACGGTGTAGTATTGAAGCATTAGCTGCCGGGTGCATCTTAATTGTAGTTAAATCTAGGTTTACAGGACGTTGTTTTTTCACAATTGTTGCCTAAAGAGCTCGAAAGCCTTCAACTTTTATTATTGTTACTCATGAACTACCTTTTTAGAATTTAGTATTAATCTCAATTTTCGTAAACAAAAAAAATACTAAAGAGATTACTAAATAAGTAATTCCCGAAATGAACGGTAACTGCCTTTATAAAGAAAAATAACCAATCGTTATTCCTCCAGTTAACCGAGCCGCGTAATAATAGCGAACTTAGGCTAATTTGGCTAAGTAATTCAGTTAATACTTTCGTATAAGAGATAATTATTTTCTTATCAAAACCACGAAATCATAAAAAGCAATTACAGAACGAGTAGATTATATAGTTGATAGTAGATAAATTCAATTTTCCTGCAAGGTTAATAGCTTGTGACTAATTATTAGCCGATTTTTTTGACTGCCATCAAACTTTAGTCTAATGCTATTACATTTTAATTTAAAATTGAGGTAGAATGTCGGCTGTTCGATTTACCCAAGTTAAGTCAAAAGCTGATTATTTTTCCATTCTTCTTTTAAATAAGATTAATTCTTATCTACAAGTATAAACCAGATAATCAGAATACAAATTGTATATTTAAAAAATAATAGGGGATAAAACATTATGGCTGAATCAAAAGCCTCACTAAGTATTGACGGTAAAGAAATTGCCGAGCTGCCCATTCATCAAGGAACGGCAGGTACCGACGTAATTGATATTAGAACCCTAGGTGGCCACGGTTATTTCACTTATGATCCTGGTTTTTTAGCTACAGCATCTTGTGAATCATCAATCACTTTTATTGATGGTGGTAAAGGCGTTTTACAACATCGCGGTTATCCTATTGATAGCTTAGCTAAAGAAGCTGATTACTTAGAAGTTTGTTATATTCTTCTTAATGGTAATGCACCAACTCAAACTGAATATAATGAGTTTAAAAGCACAATTACTAACCATACAATGGTTCATGAAAAGCTAGCTCATTTCTTCCATGGCTTTTTACCTGATGCTCATCCGATGGCGATGATTTGTGGTGTGGTTGGCGCTCTGTCTTCTTTCTATCACAGTGATTTAGATATTAACGATTCGGCGCAACGCAAACGTAGTGCTCATCGTTTAATCGCTAAAATGCCTACCATTTCAGCGATGGCCTATAAATATAGCATGGGACAACCTTTTGTATACCCACGTAATGATTTAACTTACGCTGAAAACTTCTTACACATGATGTTCTCTGTACCTGCTGAAGAATATATAGTGAGCCCTATCGTTGCCAGTGCAATGGATAGAATATTCACGCTTCATGCCGATCACGAACAAAACGCTTCAACATCAACAGTACGTTTAGCTGGCTCTTCAGGTGCTAACCCATACGCATGTATTGCAGCAGGCGTTGCCTCTTTATGGGGGCCCGCACATGGTGGTGCCAACGAAGCTTGTTTAACTATGCTTGAAGAAATTGGCAGCTTAGACAGAGTTGATGAATTCGTTGCTAAAGCAAAAGATAAGAATGATCCTTTCCGCTTAATGGGCTTTGGTCACCGTGTTTATAAAAACTTTGACCCACGCGCCACGGTAATGCGTGAAACTTGTCATGAAGTGTTAAAAGAGCTTGGTATCAATGATCCTTTACTTGATGTTGCTATGGCTTTAGAAAAAGTAGCGTTAGAAGACCCTTACTTTATTGAGAAGAAACTTTACCCTAATGTAGATTTCTATTCAGGTATTATCTTAAAAGCCATTGGTATCCCAACAAGCATGTTCACTGTGATTTTCGCAATGTCTAGAACTGTTGGCTGGATTGCACATTGGGACGAAATGTTGTCTCAACCAGGTCAGAAAATCGGTCGTCCTCGTCAAAAATATACGGGCGAAATCAACCGTGAGTTTGTACCTCTTTCTAAAAGATAAAGAGCAAAAGATAAATGGATGAAATAGTTACGAGCTGCGAATTACGATAAACACGTAATTAACAGAAAGTGATAAGTAATAAATATCAAAAAAGGTAGCATTGGCTACCTTTTTTATTGACAATAGTAGACGACAACACCGTTATTTTGTCAAAACCACTTTACCTAAAAGTTTGGTTTTTGACCGAACACAGCTGAAAACAAACAAAATTGACTATAAATTTTATTTATTACAACAATAACAACTATTCACAAAAAAAATACCATTTACCCCCTTTTATCTATAGAAAAACACTCTAAGAAAATTTTTGTCGATAATCTTTAGGGGTTAATCCGGTATACCGTTTAAATAGTTGTCGAAAACTGCTGATATCTTCATAGCCCACAGACCAAATTATTTGGTTAATAGCATCCGTTGTTTTTTCTAATTTACCCTTTACTTGTTCTACACGAATTCTTTGTAAGTAATTAATCGGGTTTTCATTAGTAGCCAATTTAAATCTACGTTTGAAAGTTCGAGTTCCTAAACCTACTTTTTCAGCCAATTGTTCCATGGAAATATTACTTTCATAATGTTGCTCGAGCCAGTCTTGTGCTGATAAAATAGGCTTATCTTCATGATTTTTTTGAGCCTTAAAAGAAACATAAGGTGATTGCTTTTCCCTTACAGGATCAAAAACAAGCAGTTTCGCACAATCTGAAACTATATCTTTTCCAATAAACCTATCGATTATATGTAAGGAAAGATCAATATAAGACATTGAGCCTCCTGAACAAATAATATCGCCGTTATCAATAATCAATTGCTCACAGTCAAGGCGAATGTAAGGAAAAACTCTTCTAAACAAGTCAGCGCTACGCCAATGAGTTGTTGCGGTCTTACCTGCAAGCAAACCAGAAGACGCCAATAAAAATGCCCCAGTACAAAAGCTTGTTATAATGGTTCCTTGTGCTTTACAGTGCAGAATCCACCGCTTGATTCGTTCCCTATTGTCAATTTCAATATCATCACCACAACAATCTATAACGACCTTTACTGAGTATGAAAGTACAATAACATCAGGTGCTTGTTTAGAATCTAGATATTGAGATGGTTTAATTTCAATACCGTTAGAACCTTTAACATTTTTATCATCTATTGTGACAATTTGGCAATCAAAGTCATCAACAACCCCCTTTCCATAGCGTCGTTCAATACAATAGTTGGCAGTAGTAAACACATCTAATACGCCATAAATAGCAGAAACCATACAGTACTCTGTGGCTAAAACTAAAACGTTCATATTCACTCCTATAATTAAACAAAATCACTAAATGTCACTTTTACCACCTAGTATGGCAAATATGCCACCGTAATTTAGTAAGTGCAAGCGTTATTATATTCTCATAATCATTTACACAAGGACATTCTCATGGAAAATACGGTTAGATTACTTCGACTAGTTCATAGAGTAGCGTTAATCACTTTATTACTATTAATAGCAACTATCCCATTAATTGTTAACGTTAATATGGTAACTTCATTTGTGATTTTCCCTTCTTTTTTAATCTTCATATTTATATTAAGCATTTTGATAGAACAAAAACTAGATACCCTAGCCTTAAACAGTACCTCTATTAAACCAAGGACACGATGCTCAATTGTACGTTTCTTTTATCAAAACTGTCTGGGATGAGCCTTTAAGTATCAATTTAGTTTTAACGGTAAAGATTATGACGGTATAATAGTGCTAATTTAGTATTAACTTTGTGTTACCCATAAAATGTCAGATTATTCTTTAAGGTTTGGCGGCATAGCCCGCCTTTATGGCCTAAACGGCGCTAAAATTTTAGAAAATTCACATTTTTGTATTATAGGTATTGGTGGCGTTGGCTCTTGGGCTGCCGAAGCACTTGCTAGAAATGGTGTGGGTAACATAACGTTGATTGATCTTGATGACATTTGTATCACTAACGTTAATCGTCAAATTCATGCACTGAGTGAAACTATAGGTGAAAGTAAGGTAGATGTGATGTGTGAACGCATCAAACAAATTAATCCTGATTGCCAAGTTAATGTCATTGAAGATTTTATCACCGTAGAAAACCTAACAAGTTTACTTAGTAAAGACTATGACTATGTTATTGATGCGATTGATTCGGTTGATATAAAAACACGTTTAATTGCCTACTGTAAACGTAAAAAGCTTCCTATCATCACTATTGGTGGTGCCGGTGGCCAAGTTGATCCGAGTAAAATTGCCATTACAGACTTAAGTAAAACTTACCAAGACCCACTGCTAGCCAAAGTTAAAAATCAACTACGGCGTGAGTTTAATTTTCCCCGTGCTGATTTAACGAAGGCCAGTAAAAGAAAATTTTCTATTGATGCTGTTTTTTCTACTGAACAACTGCGCTATCCAACAGAACTTGGCGGTGTTTGCTTAGCGAAACCTGATGTAACTGAAGGTAATAACAAGCCTATGCGTTTAGATTGCAGTGGAGGTTTTGGTGCAACAACTCATGTAACAGCTACTTTTGCTTTCTTTGCTGTCGGTAGAGCGATAGATAAATTATTGAAAAAAGTATCGAGTTAATAAAGTCGAGTATCGAAAACGAGGCTATTTGCAATTCGATACTATTCACTCAACACTTGTAACTGAGCTTTTGATCTTTTCTACAATAGCTAAAACACCATTTCCCCGTGATGGGCTTAAATGTTGCATTAACCCCAAACGTTCAAAATAAGCACCAATGTCAAATGATTCAATTTGCAACCTTGTTTTACCATTAAAAGCGGCAAGCACTATTACTAACAAACCACGAATCACCTTAGCATCACTGTCTGCATGAAAATTAAATAGTCCTTGTGAATCCTTTGTAGCCACCAGCCATGCCAAACTTTCACAGCCACTGATCAAACTATGCACATTTCTAAGGCTTCTATCTAAGCGTATTAACTGCTTGCCTAATAACATGATCTCACGGTGACGAGAATCCCAACTTTTAACCGTTGAAAATTTATTAATAATGTCTGCACTTGCCAATCCATCAGTTATATCACTTAAGTCACTCACTAGTTCTATTGAATTATCGTTTTCTTGTTCAATTATTTTTATTAACATTTCAATAAAATAATCAATCTCAGCAAAGGTATTGTACGGTGCCATTGACACTCGCAAGCAACCTGAAATATTTAAGTATTCCATTAATGGCATAGCGCAATGGTGCCCACTACGAATGGCGAGTCCATAACTATCAAGACTTGTAGCAATATCGTGATTGTGATGTTCTTTAATAGTAAAAGATATTACCGGAATATCAGGAATTTGTTCTACGATAAATTTCACTTTTGCTATTCGGCTTAACGCTTGATAACAGTAATGTGTTAATTGTTGTTCATATTCAGTTATTTCAGCATGATTATACTGATTAATAAAATTGATGGCCTCAGCAAAGGCAACAACGCCTACAATATTTGGTGTGCCTGCTTCAAATTTAAATGGTAGGGAGTTAAATGTGGTCTGCTTTTTCAAGCTCACGGCCTTGATCATTTCACCGCCGGCTTGATATGGAGGCATAACTTCAAGTAAAGCTTGCTTACCATAAAGAACACCAACTCCTGTGGGCCCATACATTTTATGAGCAGAAAACACATAAAAGTCACAATCAAGTGCTTGAACATCAACAGGAAAATGTGCAATTGCTTGTGCGCCATCAATAACAGTAATTGCACCAACAGCTTTCGCCATTCGAATAATTTCGCTAATTGGGTTTACCTTGCCCAAGACATTAGAAATATGAGCGCAGCTAACTACTTTTGTTTTTTTAGTGAGTAATTTATCAAGCGCAATAAGATCAACCTTTCCTGTGGTATCTAATAATAATACTTTAATCGATGCTCCAGTTTGCTCAGCGATTAGTTGCCAAGGCACAATATTAGCGTGATGCTCACTTACCGCTAAAACAATTTCATCTCCAGGGGCAAGATTTTTTTTACCAAGACTCGATGCAATCAAATTAATGCTTTCAGTTGTCCCTTTTGTCCAAATGATTTCTTTAATAGTTCTTGCATTAATAAAAGTTTTAACCGTATCTCGAGCTTGCTCAAAAGCCGTCGTTGCTTTAGTACTTAAGTTATGTGAAGCGCGATGAACATTTGCATTTATATTTTGATAAAAATATTGGTAGCACTCAATAACGCAGTCTGGTTTTTGGGTCGTTGCGCCATTATCGAAATAAACTATCGGAGAGCGTCTTTCACTCTGTGAGTTTACTATTTTGTTATTACAAATTAGAGGGAAGTGTTGACGAAACTGTTCAGGCTCAAAATGTTTCATGTATAAATTTCTGCTTATTAAAACAATAAGATAATAATTGATACCTTAATTATACCCTATCTTATCGACGACAAAATTAATTTTACATAAGAAGTTTACTCATTTCTGGTCTATAATTGGGGCAACAGTAAGAAGGAATATGCAGGAGAGTATGGTGGCATTATATTCATGGTTTCTAAGGACTACTACAACACCAAAAATAAAAAACATTAACAATGAGTTACTACAAGCATCCCAATCTGTTAACTATATAGAGAACTATACTATGTGGCCAACAGCAAAAATCAAAACTAATGCTGAAATAACTCCACCTAATTATGGTAATTTAAATGATAAATCGCTTAAACATAAAAAAACGATGTTACCCACTAAAACAGCGCTAGCAGCAATTAAAAGCTAAATCATAACCTTATTGAGCATTAAAACTCTCCTTGGCGTACTTTTTCGTGCCTATGAACTTCATGTTCCCAGTTAGCTGCTTGCTCAAGCCAGTAATTTGCTTGTTCAATGCTTCTCTGCTGAAAATAAGCTAAAGCAATATTATAATGAAAGCTAGGCATTCTATATTGACTTGAATTTTTTTGTAATAGTAATACATAAAGCTCAGGAAAACTTAACGAAAAATATTGTAACTTTGTACTATGTGAAACGGGCTTAAACGCACTAAAGTCACCTTTTAATTTATAGTTAGAGTCATCACAAGTTTGCGCATTAAACAATCCTGTTTCGTGCTTAAATTCTTCAGGGGTTCCTAGTTGCCAGTATTGTTTACCATTAAAGCCTGTTACTGATTGTAAAATAGGGGTACTGTTTTTGATATATTTCGCCCATGCTAATTGCTTTAACACTATAGCGCGTAATTCCTTTTGATTACCTTGATAGGTATTTCTCAACACTGATATGTTTTGAGAAAATAACTCTTCTTGTATAGCCTGACATTTAACATGTTCAGCAACCAAAGGATATTCATCAACAAAGCCCATTAAATGGCTTATTTCATGGGCGACTACATCGACTGTATCTTGTGCATCAAAATACAGTATTCCCAAATGAACATTAGCACCACCTTTGGGTAACATAACGCCAATATAGCGCGTATTAACTTCATTAGCCCATAATTGCCAGTTGAGTTCATCACAATGAATAGCGCTACCTTGATCGTTACTACAACCAAGTGTATTTATTGGTATATAGCGCACGGGTGAAAAACAAACAGCGTTACTCAGTTTTTGCTCTTTGAATTCTGTAATTAAGCTTTCAAGGCGCTTTAAGTGCTTTAAAGTTGTTGCAAAGAGTTGAATGCTATTATCACAGCTCAGGATTAATTGGCTAGATTTTGGCGCTCGGCTATCATTGGATAGTACTTGATATTTTTGAATATCTTCTAACAACCACCGCCCTGCTTCTATTGTTTGCAGTTGTTGAGTATATTCGCTAATGAATTCCTCAACCTCAGTAACTCTTCCAAAATTAATCGCGATATTAACGTTAAGTACGACAGACTCAATGTTTAACTCTTCCAGGCGATCTATTGGTAATATCGCTAATACTTCTGCTGCTTTAATTAAATTGTCTTGTTGAAAATAGTGTTGAGCCAACGCCGTTGATGCTTTTAAATAATTAAGTCTAATCGCACTTTCATACCAAAAAACAGCTTGCTCAGGTTTATCCTGATAATAAACGGCAAGTTGGTAAGCTGCTTCCCCTTGCGTTTTCGCTAACGTTTTTGCTAACTTAAGCCACTGCCCACTATGAAATGGCGTTTTTTTCCAAGCAAAACTAAGTGCTGCTAAATTTTCTTGTTCAAGGGCAAAGTTTAATTGAGTTTTGCTGTGCTCATTTTTAGCAATTATATTTGTTAAATATTCACTTAAAAAAAATGAGCTTGTCGATAATCCTGTTAAAAGGAAAATCAACAAACCCACGATGACTAGTTTGTTTTTCACTTATTTATTTTTTTTACTTATAGATGTCACTTTTTTAGTACGCATTAAGTCTAATTCAAGTTTGGCATATCTATGCTCAACAAACTCATAAACATTAGTACTTAAGGATAATTTAAAGAAATTAGCAGCAGCACCATAATAGCCAATTATTTGGTTGTACTTTCCTAAGTAGAAATATGCTTCACATAACCTGTCAGTTAATTCTTTATTTGACTGTACATTATTAGTTAGTTCACTGATAAACTTCTCTTGGGTGATATCATCTAAATATAAATAAATAACCTGTTTAGCCCAAGTACTTTCATCAACTAGCTTCGCTCTTTCCATTAACTTTTGTTTGGCTAATGTAGCATCAACTTCATATTCAGCTAGATATAGCCATAACAACCTGTATGGATCATCACTTTGCTTATGATGAAAGTCATTAAAATCTTTTGCGGCTAATTCTGGCCTGTCACCATAATAAAGCGCAATGCCACGATTTAGATGGGCATATTCGTGCTCAGGGGCAAGCTCTAAAACAGAATCAAATTTTTCATATGCTTGAGAAAATTCTTTTAATTGAGTGAAATGTATTCCTAAAAAATTATAAGCATCAATCAAGTTAGGCTTTAATTGTAAAGCATGAGAAAAATCTAGACGGGCTAATGAGCGTAAGCCAACACTGTCATACAATACACCGCGATCATAATGAAGTTGTGCTTTTTGATCATCAGTGATTTTGACACGATTAATCACCTCAGACAAACGCGCAATAGCAATTTCACTTTTGAAATTAATGGCTAAAGGCTCTGCAATCACTAATTGACTCATTGCAGAAGAACTTGAGCTATTATTAAAATTATTTAGTGATACACAGCCTTGTGTTAGTAATGTTGTGAAAATAACAATAATCAACATTAACGGTTTCAACTTGAATTCAGAAAAAAATAAACTCACTAATTTGCCTTAAAAATAATAAAATAAGTTAGAATTATTTACGATTGTACTTGATTTGCCAACAAAAAAGGAGCCATTAGGCTCCTTTTTAATAGACTAAATTGTAAATTATTTAGTCTAGCTTTGTAAATGGAATTACTCCGCAGCAGGTGTTTCTTCTGCTGGCTTTTCCATTGCTTCTTTGATACTTAAGCGAACACGACCTTGACGATCAACTTCTAGTACTTTAACTTTCACTTCTTGACCTTCAGATAACACGTCGCTAACACTGTTAACACGCTCTTCTGAAATTTGTGAGATATGCACCAAGCCATCTTTACCCGGCAATACATTAACAAAAGCACCGAAATCAACGATTCGTACAACCTTACCAGTGTAAAGTGTACCCACTTCGATTTCAGCTGTTAACGCTTTAATACGATTAATCGCATCTTCTGCTTGTTCACCAGAAGTAGCAGCAATCTTAACCGTTCCATCATCATCAATTTCGATAGTTGTACCCGTTTCTTCAGTAAGCTGACGAATAGTTGCGCCACCTTTACCAATAATGTCACGAATTTTATCTTGGCTAACTTTAATGGTATGAATACGCGGTGCAAATTCAGAAATTTCTTCTCTGTGCCCAGCAATCGCTTCGTCCATCACAGATAAAATATGAGTACGTGCCGCTTTTGCTTGATTCAATGCAAGTTGCATGATTTCTTGAGTGATACCTTCAATCTTGATATCCATTTGCAATGCAGTAATACCACCTGTAGTACCCGCTACTTTAAAGTCCATATCACCTAAGTGATCTTCATCACCTAAAATATCAGAAAGAACAACGAATTTTTCGCCTTCTTTAACAAGGCCCATCGCAATACCTGCAACAGATGCTTTAATTGGTACACCAGCATCCATAAGTGCAAGTGAAGTACCACAAACAGAAGCCATTGAAGATGAACCATTTGATTCAGTAATTTCAGAAACTACACGTACAGCGTACGGAAATTCTTCAATTGTTGGCATAACAGCTAACATGCCGCGTTTTGCTAAACGGCCATGGCCAATTTCACGACGTTTAGGTGAACCAACAAAACCTGTTTCACCAACACAATATGGAGGGAAGTTATAATGAAGCATAAATGCGTCAGTTTTCTCACCTAAAATACTGTCAATACGTTGTGCATCACGTTGCGTGCCTAAAGTAGCAGCAACTAACGCTTGTGTTTCACCACGTGTAAATACAGCAGAGCCGTGAGTACGTGGTAATACACCTGTCATTACGTCTAATGCGCGAATTGATTCAGGATCTCGACCATCAATACGTGGTGAACCTTGTGTAATACGGCCACGAACTACTGTTTTTTCTAGGTCATGGAATAAATCTTTAGCTTCTTGAACATCAAGCGCTTCATCAGCAGCCAATAATGTTTCAACTACTGAGTTACGGATCTCTTTAATTTTTTCATAACGAACGGCTTTTTCAGTAATTTGGTATGCTTCATTTACTTGTGCTTCACTTAACTCAGCTATTTTAGCGACTAACTCAGCATTTTTAACTGGAGCAACCCAATCCCAAGACGGGGTATTAACTTCTGTTTTGAATTCTTTAATAGCAGAAACGGCAACTTGCATTTGCTCATGGCCAAACATTACTGCGCCAAGCATTACTTCTTCAGATAAAACGTCTGCTTCAGATTCAACCATTAATACAGCAGAATCAGTACCTGAAACAACCAAGTCTAATTGACTTTCAGGTAATTCAGATTGTAATGGGTTAAGAATGTATTGATCATCAAGGTAGCCAACACGCGCTGCGCCAACAGGTCCGTTAAACGGTACACCTGCAATAGAAAGAGCAGCAGAAGCACCAATGAGTGAAATAATATCAGGGGCAATTTCTGGGTTAACAGAAACAACGGTGATAATTACTTGTACTTCGTTAATAAACCCTTCAGGGAATAATGGACGAAGTGGACGGTCAATTAAACGCGCGATCAATGTTTCTTCTTCTGAAGGACGACCTTCGCGTTTAAAAAAGCTACCTGGAATTTTACCTGCAGCGTAAGTACGCTCTTGATAGTTTATTGTTAGTGGGAAAAAATCTTGACCTGCTTTGGCTTCTTTTTTAGCAACAACAGATACTAATACACTGGTATCGTCCATGCTAGCCATAACAGCTGCAGATGCTTGACGTGCAATTGTGCCCGTTTCAAGCGTTACGGTATGTTTACCGAATTGAAATTTTTTAGTTACTGGATTAAACATTAAACATGTTTCCTTAATTTTACGTATTACTTTTAACGTATTGATTATTTTAATCAATCTGTACAATTATTTATTCACTTAGGCGCTTCATTACGGTTAAGTAGAACAAAAAATTATACAGTTTGATTGATTATTTTCTTTAAAACTTTCGCTTTATACCTCTCACAATTGAACAGTGAAAAAAATAAGCACGCATATTATACTGACCTGAGCGTTATTTGCTAGCAAGAATAGCTAGTTAACGCTTTTTGGATACAAAAAAGATCATTTTCTGTTTTCAAATTGGTATTATACCAATTCTATTAAATGAATTAGTGATTGAATGTCAGAAACAAAAAAGGAGCCAACAGGCTCCTTTTTTAATAATTCGTATAAAACGAACTATTAACGACGTAGACCTAACTTACCGATTAAAGCAGTGTAACGTACAACGTTCTTACCTTTTAAGTAGTCAAGTAATTTACGGCGTTGTGCAACCATGCGCAATAAACCACGACGTGAATGGTGATCATGGATGTGCTCTTTGAAGTGACCTTGTAAATGGTTGATTTGTGTAGTTAACAAAGCAACTTGAACTTCTGGTGAACCTGTATCACCTTCTTGTTGAGCATATTCTGCAACGATTGCTGCTTTTTGTGTAGCATTTAAAGACATAATAAATCCTTAGTGTAAAACTCATTATCCCTATGGATAAAGAGTTAAAATAACGACCTAAGCCAAACACTAATTCAGCCGAGGTAACGAAAGAGCGCGTATTCTAGCAGGCAATAGATAAATTGCAAGAATTAAAGCGTGCTATCCGCAAGTTTTAGTGCGTGAACAATATGAGCAGTCATGATAAAAATGATAATGGCTCATACTAACCTATAATCGAACAGGTATTTTCTAAACAACCACAATACGCTTTGGTGCTACTTGACCATCATCATCAATCACAGCAACGCCAATAAACTCGGCTGTTTCATCATTTTCATCTTCACCAATATACACTTGGACACTTCCGTCCATAGGTGCTTTATATGCCTGAACGGGATTGCCATGGCGTAAAAAGTTAGCTGACATATCATCAACATAAACCGCTGGCATTCCTTTTACCGCACTTTGCATGGGCAATAATAAAGGATCGAGTAATTCTGAAGGTGTTATATCTTGTGAATTAGCTTGTTCGAGTAAAGCTTCTAGTTCTGGCAGAGTCACCATTTTTTCTATAGGGTAGCTACCAACGGCTAAACGTCGTAAATCAGCAACGTGTGCACCACAACCTAGTAATTCACCTAGATCGTCGACAATAGTACGGATATAAGTTCCTTTTGATACATGAATTTTCAAGTCAACTTCATCATGTTCAAAGCGTAATAATTCTAAAGAAAACACTGTGATATCACGCGCTTCACGCGGTACTTCAATACCTTCTCGAGCATATTTATATAAAGGCTTACCTTGATATTTAAGTGCTGAATACATTGATGGTACTTGTTTAGTCGTGCCGCGAAAACTATTCAGCGTATCATTCAATTGCTCGCCAGATATATTGACGGGTTTTTCGCTTACAATGTCACCATCAGCATCACTAGTGGTAGTGCGAATACCAAGCTTAGCTGTGACTTGATAAGTTTTATCCGTGTCTAATAAAAACTGTGAAAACTTAGTACCTTCACCTAAACATATTGGCAGCATACCAGTTGCAAGCGGATCTAACGCGCCGGTGTGGCCAGCTTTTTGAGCAAAATAGATACGTTTTACCGCTTGTAATGCATGGTTAGACGACATTTCATAGGGCTTGTCTAATAACAATACCCCATTGATAGGGCGACCTTTTCTACGTTTAGCCATGCTTTATTCACCTTGTTCACTATCAACACTAGGTTCATCGTCAACTTGCGTATCATCACTCTTATCACTAGCAACCGCTTGGTCAACTAAAGCGCTCATACGAACACCTTCACTCATTGAGCTATCATAAATAAAACGTAAATGCGGCATAATTCGCGCTCGTAAACGTTTTCCTAATAATGAACGAATATAACCTTCAGCTTCAGCTAAGACTTCAAGAGAGGCTTTAATTTCATCGGCATTATCATTGAAAAAAGTAACAAACACTTTTGCATATGCTAAGTCGCGAGTCACTTCTACGGCTGACACTGTAGTCATACTCAAGCGTGGATCTTTAATTTCGCGCATTAAAATAACTGCGATTTCTTTTTGGATTTGCTGACCAACACGATCAGTACGGGCATATTCTCTAGCCATAATTTTTCTCTTTTTCTTAATATCTATTAACAAAAAAGGGACATCAGCCCCTTTTATTTTATTGTAGTAAAGCATTCTACTAACTGTTGTTTTAGATTGAAGCTAATTACTTCGAGAGCAAAGAGGAAGCACGGAGTTGACGCTAGTCAATGAGTACTTCCGATGCCGCTATCGGTGAAATTAGCAAAAATATAAAGTTACAGCGTTCTTTTTACTTCAACTGTCTCAAATACTTCGATTTGATCGCCTACACGTACATCATTATAGTTCTTCACACCGATACCACACTCAATACCGTTACGAACTTCTTGCACATCGTCTTTAAAGCGACGTAGAGATTCAAGTTCACCTTCGTAAATAACCACGTTTTCACGCAGTACACGAATTGGTGCGCTACGTTTAATAGTACCTTCGGTAACCATACAACCAGCGATAGAACCAATTTTAGGAGACTTAAATACATCACGTACTTGAGCAAGACCAATGATTTCTTGTTTGAATTCAGGAGCAAGCATACCGCTCATGGCCTGCTTAACTTCATCAATCAAGGCATAAATAACACTGTAGTAACGTAAATCAATATTTTCTGATTCAATAACCTTGCGAGCAGAGGCATCAGCACGAACGTTAAAACCAACAACAATCGCATTTGAAGCTGCAGCTAATGTTGCATCTGTTTCAGTAATAGCACCAACACCAGAGCCAATGATTTTCACTTTTACTTCATCAGTAGAAAGTTTCAATAATGAATCTGAAATAGCTTCAAGTGAGCCTTGTACATCTGATTTAAGCACCACGTTAACTTCTGATACCTCACCTTCAGCCATGCTAGCAAACATGTTCTCAAGTTTAGATTTCTGCTGACGAGCTAATTTAACATCACGGAATTTACCTTGACGATATAAGGCAACTTCTCTGGCTTTTTTCTCATCTTTAACAACAGTTGCTTCATCACCTGATTGTGGTACGCCACTTAAACCAAGAATTTCTACAGGAATTGACGGACCAGCTGATTGAATAGTTCTACCATTTTCATCACGCATAGCGCGAACGCGGCCATATTCTAATCCACAAAGAACGATATCACCTTGATTTAAGGTACCTTCTTGGATAAGTACTGTAGCAACTGGGCCGCGACCTTTGTCTAATTTAGACTCAACTACAACACCATTAGCCATTTTATCAACAACCGCAGTAAGCTCTAATACTTCAGATTGTAACAATATTGAATCAAGTAGTTCGTCAATACCTAAACCTGTTTTAGCAGAAACATGACAGAATTGAACGTCACCGCCCCACTCTTCTGAAAGCACATCATGTTGTGATAATTCACTTTTAACACGATCTGGATCAGCACCTTCTTTATCCATTTTGTTTACAGCAATGATAATTGGCGAATCAGAGGCTTTCGCATGTTGAATCGCTTCAATCGTTTGTGGCATAACGCCATCGTCAGCTGCAACAACAATAATAACGATATCAGTTGCTTTTGCACCACGTGAACGCATCGCGGTAAACGCGGCATGGCCTGGAGTATCTAAGAAAGTGATCATCCCGTGACCTGTTTCTACATGATAAGCACCGATGTGCTGAGTGATACCACCCGCTTCACCCTCAGCAACTTTTGCCTCACGAATGTGATCAAGTAATGACGTTTTACCGTGATCAACATGGCCCATAATAGTCACCACTGGCGCACGCGTTATTGCTTCACCTGCATCACCACGATCTGCTAATACAGCTTCTTCTAAAGCATTTTCTTTAACCAGAACTACTTCAAAACCCATTTCTTCAGCAACAAGTGCTGCTGTTTCTTGGTCAATAACTTGGTTAATGGTTGCCATTGCGCCCATTTTAAACATGGCTTTAACAACTTCAGCGCCTTTCTTAGCCATTTTATTAGCTAATTCAGCAACCGAAATAGTTTCACCTATGCGAATGTCTTGTACTTTCGTTTCAACAGGCTTAGTAAAACCATGTTTTAAACTTTGTGGTGCTGACAAGGTTGCTTTACGACCGCGTTGACTATTACGTCCGCCACGGGCATTTTTATCTTGAGCAGCTTTTTTCTTCTTACGACGACGACCAGCACCTTCATCAGCAGCATCAACTTTATCTTCAGCTTCTTGTGCATATTTAGAAGATGTTACATGTACCACTTCTTTTTCTTTGGCCTTACGTTCTTCCTCTTGTTCTTTCCAGCGCGATTCATTTTCTTCAGCTAACTTTCTTGCAGCTTCCGCGGCTTCTTTAGCTTCGGCTTCAATTTTCGCGGCAGCTTCTTTTTCTTGTGCTAAGCGAAGCTTTTTCGCTTCTTCACTTTCTTCAACTTTAACCACTGGCGCTTTATCCGCATTTTTAGCTTTATCCGCAGCTGCTTGCTTGGCCTTTTCTGCTAACTCCACTTTTGCTGCTGCTTTACGTTCTGCTTCAGCTTCCGCTTTCACTACCGCTACAGCGCGAGCATTTTCAGCTTCTTTTGCTGCTAATTCAGCTTTGGCTTGGGCTTCTGTTTCTGCCTTTGCCGCAGCTTCTGCTTCCACTAGAGCCGCTGCTTCTGCCATTTGCTGCTCTTCGATTTCACTACGTTTAACGTATGTACGCTTTTTACGAACTTCAACACTAACCGATTTAGCTTTACTACCATGTCCCATCGTCAAAGTTGACTTGGTTTTACGGTTCAGCGTTAACTTGCTCGGTTTAGCTGCTGAGTCATCGCCATGTTGTTTTTTTAAGTAACCTAATAAAGATTCTTTTTCGTCTTGCGAAATAGCATCGGTTGCCGATTTATTCACGCCTGAGTGAGCCAATTGGCTCACTAAACGCTCCACCGGTGTACCAATTTCTTTGGCAAGTTCTGCTACAGTTATATCTGCCATTTACACTATTCTCCCGGTGTTATTTATTCTTCGTTAAACCAACAAATGTTACGTGCAGCCATTATTAGCTCACCCGCTTTGGTTTCAGTTAATTCTTCAATATCGCTAATTTCGTCAATGCCTTGTTCAGCTAGATGTTCTAGTGTACATACACCTCGACTAGCTAAAACAAAAGCCAAATGACGCTCTAAACCATCTAGTGCTAATAAGTCTTCTGCAGGCTCTGCACCTTCTAAGGTTTCTTCACTTGCTAGTGCTTGTGTGGTTAAGGCCTCTTTAGCACGTTCACGAAGCTCTTCGACGATTTCTTCAGTTAAACCATCTATCTCCAACATTTCAGCTGCTGGTACATAAGCAATTTCTTCTAATGAGGTAAAACCTTCATCGGAAAGTAAAGTGGCAAAATCTTCATCAAGATCTAACTTATCAATAAATAAATTTAGAACTTTATCATTTTCTGCCTGATGTTTCCCTTTCATGTCTTCGACAGTCATTACGTTCAATTCCCAGCCTGTTAACTGGCTTGCTAAACGAATATTTTGACCGCTACGACCAATGGCCATGGCTAAATTACTTTCTTCAACAGCAATATCCATAGTGCCTTTGTCTTCATCAACAATAATTGATGCCACCTCAGCAGGAGCCATAGCATTAATCACGTACTGCGCTACGTTATCATCATACAATACGATATCAACACGCTCTCCACCTAATTCTCCTGATACAGCTTGTACACGTGAACCACGCATACCAACACAAGCACCAACAGGGTCAATACGCTTGTCATTACTTTTAACCGCAATTTTCGCACGTGAGCCAGGGTCACGAGCTGCACCTTTAATTTCAAGCATTTCTTCGCCAATTTCTGGCACTTCAACACGGAAAAGCTCAACTAACATTTCTGGTTTAGTACGGCTCACAAATAATTGTGCTCCACGCGCTTCTGGTTTTATCTCATATAACAAGCCGCGAACTCTATCACCTGGGCGAAAACTTTCGCGTGGTAACATATCGTCTCTATATATAATCGCTTCTGCGTTGTTACCTAAGTCTAAAATAACACTTTCTCGACTAGATTTTTTAACTACACCTGTCACTAACTCACCAACCTGCTCTTGGTAAGCATCTACAACTAAAGCACGTTCTGCTTCGCGAATTTTTTGAACGATAACTTGCTTAGCTGTTTGCGTGGTGACACGGTCAAACTTGACAGATTCAATTTGATCTTCAACATAATCGCCAACTTTTAATTCAGGATCATCGTATTGTGCTGCTGCTAAGGTAATTTCAGCAAAAGGGTTCTCCATTGGCTCATCATTATCTTCAACGATTAACCAGCGACGAAATGTGTCAAATTCTCCACTAATACGGTCAATGCTGACACGAACAATAATGTCGCCTTCATATTTTTTCTTGGTAGCCGTTTCTAAAGCGGTTTCCATTGCCTCAAAAATGCTTTCGCGTGGTAATGCTTTTTCATTTGAAACAGCATCAACAACTAGTAATATTTCCTTACTCATGCTACTTAGCCTTATTTACTATTTTTAAAATTTGTTAACTTTGCCTAACACTTAATCTAATAATGATTTAGAGCTTGGCGACAAGGTTTGCTTTATCTACGTTATTGATAACTAGCTCGTAGTCTAAACCATCAACATCTACTATTAAGGTATCGTTTTCTATGGCAACTAAAGGACCTTTAAATTTACGGCGACCATTTAATGGCATCGATAATTTTACATTAATGGTCTCACCGATAACTGCTTGAAAATGTGATAATTCAAATAATGGTCTATCAACACCTGGCGATGAAACTTCTAAGTTGTATTCACTACTTATTGGATCTTCCACATCTAAAATCGCACCCACTTGACGGCTCACTTCTGCGCAGTCATCAACATTGATGCCATTTTCATGTTCAATAAACAAACGTAAAACTGAATTATTACCTGCACTGATAAATTCAACACCGAGTAATTCTTTACCTGTTTCTTCCACGGCCGGACGAAGCATGTCAGTTAGTTTTTGTTCAAATTTAGCCAATCGTTTTCTCCTGTTTTATTTGAAAATCACTTTAAATAAAAATTTAAGGTACAAAAAAAGGGCACATAGCCCAGCATATTTTTGCTGTATTTTTTGTTTTTAAAACTTATTTTAAGCACTAAAAACAAAAAAACCCCATAACAGGGGTCTATATCACTGACCCCATGTTTTTTTATTTCAACAAACCAGTTAAAACAAAAAAACATCAGTAACAAGAATAGGAATTACCTCATTATTAATAGGCAAATTCTTCAGTGACATCTTGCTACTAGCTCAATTTACCTTCAAGCAGTAAATTTAGCAGGTCGAATTATATAAGGGCGAGAGCATAAGCGCAAGCTTGATTAGCAATTATAGTTAAAAATGAATAGAAATTATCGGAAAAAATTAACATATGCTTTACAATAAGTTAGTATATACTTGAAGTGGCTTGGATATAAGTTAGACAGCAGTGCTATAAAGCTTTTATTAGTGCTTTGTGTTAACTCAATCAGTTTAGTCTTTTTTTGTGGAGTAATTTAACTCGGTATGTATACATTTTCTCAATTATTATTAAGAAACATTATTTTGGCACTGATTTTTATTTTATCTCTCAGTGTTGTTTCTATTTCTATGTTGTCCTCATTGCTTGAGAATAGAACGAATGAGCATACTCAATTAATTAAGTCATTTACTCAACAGTTTGATGTTAATACTGACGAACTACAAAATGCCACTGCTCTTGCTCAAAAGCTTCAGCAAGTTTCAAAATACAATAGCTTAACTATTTATAATTTAACGGGTGAGAAGTTATTCAGTTTTGAAAATAAAGAGCCTGGGGTCAGTATCCCTTTTTCTTATCCTGAAACAGAAAAGTTAAATGCAAACAATCTAAAGTTAACGATTGAATATCAACTTAACTTTAATGATGAGTCGATTTTAGTTTTAACTTTTATTTTACTTTCAATTGTTTTATCTCTGTTTTTAGTTTTCTTAGCCGCGACCATGAGCAATAAACGACATAAAGCAGTATTCAATCTAATTAGACAACAAATTAAAAACGATCTTGCATTATTAAACAATACCGATGACAAAGATAAAGAAAGTTTAACTGCTGACAATGACCTATTAGAAATTCCGGAGTTAAAACAAGGTATAGCTGACATAAAAGCCTTAATGACACATCAGTTAGAGAGCACCGTTAATTTAGAACAAGAGGCCTATGTTGATCATTTAACAAAACTTGATAACCGTAGCCGCTTTGTACAGTTTTATGAAAATCAGGTAATACAAGAAAGCCCGGTGAAGTTTGGTGTTTTAGTTATGACTCGCTGCTCTGAATTACAAACAATTAACCAAATACATGGATACAAAGAAGGCGACAATTATATTGGACATGTGGCCAAACTTCTTAAACAAGCTGTTTCTACTTATCCTGATGGCAGTCTATTTAGACTAAACAGCTCTGATTTTGCCTGTATACTACCAAATATCAAATTAAAAGAAGCTGAAAATTTTACCAAAGAGTTAACGGCATTGTTTAATGAATACCAACTTGCTTCTGATTTAGACTCTGTTGCCTACTCTGGTTTAGTTTCATTTGATAAGTCTAAACCTTTAGGCGAATTACTCGCCTTAGCGGATACAGGTGTTAGCATTGCACAAACACAAACATCTAACTCTTGGTACACGCAAACAGACACTGATATATTACAAAAAAATAGCGCTAATTATGGTAACCAAAATTGGCGACAAGAAATAGATAGTGTTATTGAGAATCAACGCATAACACTACTATTGCAACCTATTCAACCTAGTGGACGCAATAATAAAGTATATGGAGAAGTGTTAGCTCGTTTTCTTAATTCAAATGAAGATATGCTACCCACTGCTTCTTTTATCGCTATGGCAGAAAAACTCGATAAAATAATAGCGGTTGACAAACTTATTATTGAAACGACAATAAAAGAAATTATCAATAAAAATATGTATGACCAGAGTTTTGGCATAAACATAAGTCCACGAAGTATTAGCGACGAGCACTTTATGATTTGGTTAGAACGTAAATTATTACGTGAGCCTAAAGTTTCGCCACGATTAATTTTTGAAATATCAGAATATGGACTACAACAAAATATTAAGACGAGTAAGCGTTTAATTGATATGTTACATCGTGTTGGCTCCAGAATAACAGTTGAACGTTTTGGTGTTGGTTTAACTTCATTTAAATTTTTTAGAGATTTAACGCCTGATTACATCAAAATGGACAGTTCATATACCCGTGATATTGATGACGATAAAAACAATCAATACTTCTTACGCTTAATGGTAGATTTAGCGCACAGATTAAGTATCAATGTATTAGCAGAAAGTGTTGAAAGCCAAGAAGAGAAGCATACATTGGAAAAGCTATTCATTGATGGCTGCCAAGGGTTTTACATTGGAAAGCCACGGCCATTATAAACGCTAAGAATTATCCAACCCTTTTATATTGCTGTAAAAACAAAAATACAATGTTGCGTTATTAATAACTATATCCTTATTTACAGTAGTGTTGTTATATGCTTTAAAACAAAGGATAATGGCATTAACATTATAAAAACTAACATCATGATCTAAAACGCAAATGACCGATTACATTCTGCTACTTATTGGCACAGTACTAGTAAATAACTTTGTATTGGTGCAATTCCTTGGTTTATGCCCTTTTATGGGGGTGTCATCTCGTACTGAAACAGCCATTGGAATGTCGTTTGCCACGACCTTTGTAATGACTTTAGCATCACTCCTTAGTTATTTAGTAACCACTTATATTTTAGCGCCTCTAAACCTTGAATACTTAACCACAATGAGTTTTATTCTTGTGATTGCCGTAGTAGTACAGTTTACCGAAATGGTTGTGCATAAAACCAGTGCTAGCCTTTATCGTTTATTAGGAATATTTCTCCCCCTGATCACCACCAATTGTGCTGTATTGGGTGTTGCCTTATTAAACCTAAGATTAGAGCACAATTTCTTTGAGTCGATCGTTTATGGCTTTGGCGCTGCTGCTGGTTTTTCTTTAGTTTTAGTGATGTTTTCTGCCATGCGAGAAAAATTAGTCAATGCGGATGTGCCAACACCTTTTAAAGGTGCTGCTATAGCGATGATCACCGCAGGCCTTATGTCTTTAGCTTTCATGGGCTTTTCTGGCCTAGTTAAAATTTAATAATGAATATTTTAATTGCCATACTCGTTTTAGGATTTATCGCCGCACTTTTTGGAGCGATTCTTGGTTATGCCTCGGTACGGTTTCATATTGAAGGTGACCCTATAGTTGAACAACTTGATGCCTTACTACCACAAACTCAGTGTGGACAATGCGGCTACCCCGGATGCAAGCCTTATGCTGAAGCTGTTGCTAATGGAGAGGCAATAAATAAATGTGCACCAGGTGGTGAAGATACCATTAAAAAAATTGCCGACTTACTTGGTGTTGATATACAACCGTTAGATGAAAATCATGATCAAAACTCTTCTCTAGGAAATGGCCCAACGGTAGCTTTTATCATAGAAGAAGACTGTATTGGTTGCACCAAATGCATTCAGGCTTGCCCTGTTGATGCTATTTTAGGTGCCGCCAAGCAAATGCACACCATACTTATTGATGAATGCACTGGCTGTGATTTATGTGTAGCCCCCTGTCCTGTAGACTGTATTGAAATGCGGCCTATTCCTGAAACCATCCAAAATTGGCAGTGGGATTTAAATAAAATTGCTGTTAAGCAAGTGGAATAGAGGTCTAAGATAAGTGGAATCTATAATCGAACGCATCAATCAGCATAAATTCTGGCAATTTCATGGCGGCATTCACCCACCTGAACAAAAAGCACTGACCTCTGGTAAACCAATTAGACAACTGGCATTACCAAAACAATTAATATTACCTTTACAGCAACATATTGGTCGTCAAGGTGATTTATTAGTAAAAGTTGGCGACAAGGTGTTGAAGGGCCAAGCATTAACACAAAGCACCAACCCTATGGCTGTGCCTATACATGCACCAACGAGTGGTATCGTCAGTGCGATTAAAAAATCTGTAATCGCTCATCCGTCAGGTTTAAGCGAGCTTTGCATATTTATTGACGTTGATTTTGAAGATACTTGGCAACCACGAGAAATATGCCAAGATTTCAGCAAACTCAGCCAGCAACAAATCATAAAAAAAATTGCTGATTCAGGTATTGCAGGTATGGGTGGTGCAGGATTTCCAACGCATATTAAAGTAAACACAAAACCCGACATTAATTTTTTAATTATCAATGCCGCAGAATGTGAGCCTTATATCACTGCCGATGATTTATTAATGTGCGAACAAAGCGAAGCAATTATCGATGGTATAAAAATACTTGATATATTACTTAAACCTGCATTCATTTTAATTGGTATTGAAGATAACAAGCCAAAAGCAATAAAAGCATTACAATACGCCACTAAAGATATTGAAAAAATTAATGTTTGTGTGTTGCCAACAAAATACCCTACTGGCGGTGAAAAGCAGTTAATTAAGGTATTAACAGGTAAAGAAGTTAAAAGCGGGAATCTGCCCATTCATACCGGCATTGTTGTACAAAATGTTGCGACATGTTTTGCCATAAGTGATGCGGTTATTCATGATATCCCGCTTATTAAACGTGTTGTTACACTAACTGGCCAATCCTTAAGCAAACCGCAAAATGTTTGGGTATTATTAGGCACACCTGTTAGCCATGTACTTGAACAAGCCGGCTTTACTTCTGAAGTAGCCCCAGTACCTAATACACCAGTATCTAATCCACCAGTAATAATGGGTGGACCATTAATGGGCTTTAACATTCTAAATGAACAAGTACCCATTGTTAAAACCAGCAATTGTATTTTAGCACCTAGTAAAACAGAAATGCCTAGTGCCTTTGATAATAGCTCTAATGAAGTTGAATGCATTCGCTGCGGCCAGTGTAGCGATGTGTGTCCAAGTCAGTTATTACCACAAGAATTACAATGGAGCGCTAAAGCAAAAGATCACCAGCAACTAACTAAACTAAATATATTTGATTGTATCGATTGTGGTGCATGTGCTTATGTCTGTCCTAGTCAAATTCCTCTAGTGCAATATTACCGCATTGCCAAAGCAGAAATTCGCCAGCAGCAACAACTCGATATTAAGTCTGAAAAAGCTAAAGTGCGCTTTGAAGCGAGAAAGCTTCGCTTAGAAAAAGATAAAATTTCTCGTGAGGAAAAACATAAAAAAGCCGCTGCCGCACGTAAAGCAACAATGAACAAAAAAACTGCTGAAGGTGGTAGTGCCACATCAGCGGTTGCTGCTGCACTTGCTAGAGTAAAAGCCAAAAAGAAAGCGAAAGAAAACAGTAACGACTTAGCTGTGATGGTTGACGAAAAGACGGTAAGTAAGTCGATAGTTACAAGTAGTGAAGTAGCAGAAAATACAAATGGAAATGATGAATCAGGTGAAAAATCACAAGTAAAAGCTGCCATTGCCAGAGCAAAAGCCAAAAGGCTTGCGAAAAAAAATGAAGTTAGCGAAGGGAAAGTCACTAATAGCGAAGAGAAAAAGACCAGTGACGAGTTGCGAGTGTCGAGTAGTGAAGAGACAAAGGCCAGTGACGAGTTGCGAGTGTCAAGTAGCGAAGAGGCAGAGACTAGTGACGGGTTAGCTGTGGCGAGTAACGAAAAGGCAGAGGCCAGTGACGAGTTGCGAGTGTCGAGTAGCGAAGAGGCAGAGGCCAATGACGAGTTGCGAGTGTCGAGTAGTGAAGAGACAGAGACCAGTGACGGGTTAACTGTGGCGAGTAACGAAGAAAGCAACCATGAAACCAAGCCAAACAATAGTGCTGATGATAAAAAAGCCAAAATAGCAGTAGCTATAGCAAAGGCTAAAGCCAAGGCCAAGGCCAAGACGAAAACCAAAAAAGAAAAGAAAGAACCTCTACCTACTTCGGATAATAAAAAAACCAACATTACAACAGCAGGCACTGATGATAAAAAAGCTAGAATTGCTGCAGCAGTTGCAAAAGCGAAGACTAAAGCTAAAGCAAAAGCAAAAAAAGAACATGAAAAGCAAGAAGGCCTGTTACGGGTAGCGAGCAGTGAAGAAAAAACCTCCTTTAAACCTAGCAATGAAGAATCAGAATAATTATGGCATTTTGGATAGCAAGCTCACCCCATAATCACAACCAAACAGAAACGTCAGCCTTAATGCGATTAGTAATTTATGCTCTTTTACCTGGCATACTTGCTCAGTGGTACTTTTTTGGTTGGGGTAATATTATTCATATAACATTAACAATTTCGACAGCATTGTTATGTGAATTTATTGTTTTATCACTAAGAAGTAAGAATAATATCAGCAAACAAATTTTTGATGGAAGTGCGATTCTTACAGCAATTTTACTTGGTATCTGCTTGCCTGCCATTGCACCGTGGTGGATTTCAGTTATTGGCGCTGCATTTGCTATTTTAGTCGTGAAGCAATTATATGGTGGCTTAGGACATAATCCATTTAATCCGGCTATGGCAGCTTACGTAATGCTGTTAATTTCATTTCCTATCCAAATGACGTCATGGCAACCACCATTATCTTTAGTGAATATTGATTTAGATTTTGCTAACACCATAACCACTATATTCACAGGTTTCACTAGTGAAGGCTACTCGGTAGAACAGCTACGTACTAGCATTGATGGTTTTACTATGGCTACGCCATTAGACACTTTAAAAACCAATATAGGTTTAGGCTTCACTGTTTTTGAAATAATACAAAACAACATATTCATTAGTGGTTTATCATCAAGTTTAGGGTTTGCACTAGGCTGGGAATGGATAAATATCGCTTTTCTTGCCGGTGGTTTATTCTTAATTGTTAAAAAGGCTATCGCATGGCAGACACCTATTAGTTTTTTATTTAGCTTATTTTTATGCTCTTTTATTGCTTATAGCATCAGCCCTGACACGAGTGCTTCGACCCTCTTTCATTGGCTGTCAGGTGGCTGCATGTTAGGTGCATTTTTTATTTTAACCGACCCAGTTACTGGCGCGACTAGTATAAAGGGTCGATTAATTATTGGTGCACTAGCCGGGTTATTGGTGTATTTAATAAGAACATTTGGCGGTTACCCTGATGGTGTTGCCTTTGCTGTATTACTTTGTAATATGGCAGCACCTTTAGTAGACCAATATACTCGTCCACGCACCTATGGTCATGCAGTAGATACAGATAAAGCTTCAATGCTTAAAGATAAAACTGAAAAGCAAGGAGGGGTTAACTAATGACTACTCCATTAACACCTGATAAAGAAGCTGATAAAAACGCTAATTTTCGTTTACCGATACAAAAAAACAGCCAAATACTCGCAATATTCGCGATTGTTTGTACTGCGATTGTTGGTTTAGTAAATGAGTTAACAAAAGATAAAATTAAAGCACAAGAACAACTACAACTACTAAACACCCTACACAGTATTATTGAGCCTAGTCGATATAATAATGATATAACTCAAGATTGTGTTAGCTTAAGTTCATCTTTACTTGGCGGCTCAAAAAGCAGTTCCATAAACAAAAAAACAAGCCAAACGGCATATATCGCCCGTAATGATTCAGATCCAATAGCAATAGCCATGACTAGCACAGCACCTGATGGCTACAATGGCAATATTGAGCTTATTGTGGCTATTAACATGGATGACAGCATCAGTGGTGTTCGGGTACTAAAACATCAAGAAACACCTGGGTTAGGCGATAAAATTGAGCTAAGAAAAAGTGATTGGATCACAAGTTTTAACGACAAGAAATTACTTTCTGAAAAAGATAGCCGTTGGGCGGTTGCTAAAGATGGCGGCATGTTTGATCAATTTACAGGCGCAACCATCACTCCTAGAGCTATTGTTAAAGCCGTAAGAAAAACATTATTTTATTTTAAAGACAACAAAAATCATCTATTAACGCTTCCAAATAGCTGCTTGATAAATAATCAAGAACCTCAACCTGACAATGAAAAAGAAAGTGAGGCAACTAATGAGCATTGATAATGAAAGTTTAACAAGCGATTCGCCAGAGCCTAGCGCTGAAATAGAAGAAAATTCAGCTGAAAAAGCATTAGCCAAGCAAGCCCTCAAGGCTGAATATAAAGAATTAGCTATTCAAGGCTTGTGGAAAAACAATCCTGGCTTAGTTCAATTATTAGGTCTTTGTCCGCTGCTTGCCGTCACGGCCACTGTCACAAATGCCTTAGGTTTAGGACTCGCTACTTTACTTGTTTTAGTGTGCTCCAATGCAACTGTTTCCGCCATTCGCCATTGGGTACCTAAAGAAATTCGCATCCCTATTTTTGTATTAATTATTGCTGCTTTTGTAACTTGTGTTCAATTACTGATGAACGCATACACTTATGGTATTTATCAATCGTTAGGTATATTTCTGCCCTTAATCGTGACCAACTGCGCCATAATTGGTAGAGCTGAAGCTTATGCGTCTAAAAACCCGATAAAGCAGGCAAGTTTTGATGGCTTAATGATGGGGATAGGTTTTGCGTTAGTTTTGTTTATATTGGGTGCCATTCGAGAGGTTTTAGGGCAAGGAACATTATTTGACGGTGCTCACTTACTGCTTGGGGACTGGGCTAGCGTTTTACGGATTGAAGTAATGCATTTAGATACCCAATTCTTATTAGCTATACTTCCGCCTGGCGCTTTTATTGCTATGGGCTTTATCATTGCACTTAAAAACATTATTGATGCCCATATAAAACAACGTCAGCCAAAAGCAGAAAAGCAAGCTATAGAGCGAGTTAGAGTTAACTTCGATTCTTGACTGATAGTGGACAGTGATTAGTTGCAAGTTAGATAGACTAAAAAATTAATGACGAGTAGCTAATTTCGGGCGATAAAAATAATATAGTGAATAAAAAAAATGAATAAAGAAAAGCGCGTTGAAATTCTAACAAGGCTACGCAATAACAATCCTGAGCCGACCACAGAGCTGAACTTCAGCACACCATTTGAATTGCTAATAGCAGTATTACTTTCTGCCCAAGCTACCGATGTTGGTGTAAATAAAGCTACAGCTAAGTTATACCCTGTAGCCAATACACCACAAGCAATATTGGATTTAGGGCTTGAAGGTTTAATTTCTTATGTGAAAACTATTGGCTTATTTAATACTAAAGCTAAAAACACCCTAAAAACCTGTCAAATGTTGGTTGATTTACATGATGGTGAAGTACCTGAAGATAGAGCGTCACTTGAAGCATTACCAGGCGTTGGCAGAAAAACAGCCAATGTAGTGCTAAATACTGCTTTTGGTTGGTTAAAAGATAATGAAGGTAAATACTTTTTAGCCGTAGATACTCATATCCAAAGACTCGCAAACCGTACTGGTTATGCTAAAGGCAAAACAGTTGAACAAACCGAACAGGCCATAATTAAAAACACGCCTAATAAAAATGAATTCATGTTCAATTTACACCACTGGTTTATATTACATGGCCGTTATACCTGTACTGCACGTAAACCAAAATGTGGTTCATGCATTATTGAAGACTTATGTGACTTTAAAGACAAAACAGAATAGTTCAATTTCGACTTTGCAAGTTTCCACATTATTGAATTACCACCTCTAAGAGGCGAATTTCTGACGTTTGCGATTACTTCCTTAAAGGCGGCCACTAAACGGTCATTTGGATAGTTACTGTACCGCCATACTAGAGACATAAAATGCAGCGGTGATAGATGTTAGAATTTGTCTTTAATATTATTGATAACGCTTAGAATCCCAAGTTGCGGTCCATGCGCTAGGTTTTGAAACAAATATGAATTTGAAACCTTGCAAAATCTTTGAAAACTTCAAATTCAGCAATATTTGTGAATTTATTTGTTTAATTTATTTTTTTACTTTTCCCAAGAAACAGCGGCAAGACGATTGTGATAGTGGTTCCTTTATCTGGTGAAGAATCGACCAGAATCTCTCCTTGATGTTTTTCAATAATTCCATGAGAAATAGACAGTCCCATTCCAGTTCCTTTCCCAACCTCTTTTGTCGTGAAAAAAGGATCAAACATTTGTTTTTGAACTTTTTCACTCATCCCACAACCATTATCTTGAAAATGAATGCATAACTTATTCTCTTCTAAGGTTGTACTTACTTTTAATACTCCTGATATCATGTTTTCCGTATTATTCCGCTTGATTTGAATAGCTTCGCAGGAGTTGATGATCAAACACATGAACACTTGATTAAGTTGAGCCGCTAAACATTCTATTTGGGAATCCACTTGGAAATCATAAATAATATTCACCTCTTTTTCATACTTATTATGAAAAAATCGGACAGTAGACTGAATACTTTTAACGATATTTACCTGTTTTATTTCTGCTTCGTCCAACCGAGAAAATGTCCGTAAATCTTGAACGATTTTTTTTATTCGATCTCCACCTTTGTTTACCGTTTCAAGATAAGTTTCTATCTTATTAAACCGTAATTCAAAAGCCTGAATAATGTCCGGATTTGCATCTTCTCCTGCCAATTCAAAAATGAATTGTTTCAAGTCGGTAAGATTTTCTTTTAACCTTGAAGAAAATTAGTGGGATTGTTGATTTCATGAGCCACTCCAGACACTAACGTATTAAGTCCTTCCATTTTTTCAGTTTGGACTAATTTTGTTTGAGACTTTGTTAGCTCTTCATAAGCGTATTGCAATTTTTGATACTGATGTTTCATTTGAAATGCGGCTTTGTTGAGATTTTGGGTCCGTTCCACGACTTTGCTTTCCAAATCGATATTCACTTGAGCTGACTTGAATGATGATTCACCTGCCGGTGGGGATTTAGGTATTTGTACCTTGTTTTCTATTCCAACAAACTCGTGCACTTCATCCAAAAATTGTTGCCATGCGGGTTCAGTTCCTAGCAGGATATGATTATTGCTCTCCAAAGTAATGAACTGAGCCCCCCGAATATGTTGTGCAGTGATTTTACCTTCTCGATACGGTATCCGTGCGTCTCCTCTTGCATGTAGGACTAAGGTCGGCACATCAAGGGAAGCTGCAATATTGCGTACGTCGATTTGATCAAACCCACTAACTATTCTCATAGCGTTTTCCGGGGAGGTAGAAATTCGTTGCAACTCGTTGAACCAACCTATTTGTTCGGGTGTACCTTCTGGTAAGAATAAAGTAGTGAACACTTGCCGGAAAGCAGGGTTGTTTTGCCCCCAACCAATCTTAATCAGTTGAAGCAGGGTCTTCATCTCTTCTAACTTTTCTGGAGGCAAGTCTTGGTGCTGAGTTCCTCGGACGTATGTACCGTAAAGAATTAAATGACTCACTTTCTCAGGATAGCGTTGTGCGTAGGCTATCGCAATTGGCCCTCCCTGAGAAATACCTAGAAGAGCAAATCGCTCCAGTCCTGTCGCATCTACCACAGTTTCAAGGTCGTTTACCCAGGCTTCAAAAGACATGTCGTCTACATTTCGTTCAGACAAGCCACACCCTCTTTCATCATACCGAAACAATGTGAAGTTATCTGAAAGACTCTTTAGCCAAGGCCCCCAAACGGGACTATCCCAGTCGTAATCAATGTGACTAAGCCAGTTTGCCACTTTTACTAACGGAAGACCCGTGCCTGTTTTTGTGTAGGCTAGGGAAACCCCTTTAGATGTATGACAATATTCTATTTTTTGGTTCATTTCACCATCACTTTTAGATGACCTGATAAATACTCATTTATGACATTAAGTACATTGACATCAGTCTTTCTAATCTAACTATTGGTTGATTTTCCTTGATATTCTTTAAATGTTCATTAAAAGTGGTAACAGATAAGCTTTACCAGTTTATTGGAATGAATGAAGACCCAATATCCTGACTCTGTAAACCGATTTACCACACTAATAAAAGAAACACAAAAGACTAGAACGTATCTCGGCCGAATATAATCAGGGTTATTTCTTAAACTTGCTTTACATTTATAACGGGCAACTCTTTACGAGTGTGAACATTCATAAAGTGCCTAGAAATAATAACTCCCTTAGAAGTTTATTTTAAAAGAGTTACCCCCAACAATTATCATAATATCTATTTTACTGTTGAGTGTTTTGTAATTCAGTATACGTACTCATTTTTCAGATCTTTATTAAGGTTAGCTCACACTAAGTCTAGACTTTTTAAATTTTCTTTCCAGATAACTTTCATCGCAAATTTTAAATTATCAATAAGTAAGGCTTGTTAGTGCTTGCATGATTACAAGACACCTTGGAACACCTCTAGCTATATCTCTACTGGGCTTCCACGAAAACGGGGTAAGACGACAATGTTATTTTTAACTCGAAATAAGTTAACAACTGCTTCAGGTTCAATACTGTTTTAATGGCTTTAAATCAATAAGATAGCAAAATGGTAATTAACCGAATAAACAGGTAATATAATCATCCTATAAAGTGCAATTACTCAAAACACTACTCTTATAGGTTGGCCTACCATCGCGGTTGACACCCATATTTTTCGCGTTATTTATCGTACTAAATTAGCAGTAGGAAAGAATGTAGACTTGGTTGAACAAAAGTTATTAAAAGTTGTACCGTCAGAATTTATAGTTGACGTTCATCATGGGTTAATATTACATGGCCGTTATACCTGCGCTGCACGTAAACCAAAATGTGGTTCATGTATTATTGAAGATTTATGTGAGTACTCATCAAAAATAGAAACATAGAAACTAAGTGAATAACGACTAGAGGAATAGCAATGAGATTTTTACACACCATGATACGCATTCGCGATCTTGAACTATCATTAGACTTTTACATCAATAAATTGGGCTTAATAGAAACAAAACGCGTTGATGTACCAGAAGGGAAATTCACACTGATATTTTTAGCCGCAGCTGTTGGTGAAGCTGAAATAGAGTTAACTTACAATTGGGGATCTGAAGAAGCCTATGGTAGTGGCCGTAACTTCGGTCATTTAGCCTTTGAAGTAGATAACATCTACCAAACTTGTCAAAACTTACAAAAGAGTGGCGTTGTTATTAACCGGCCACCTCGATGTGGCAAAATGGCCTTTGTTAAATCTCCTGATAATATTTCGATTGAATTATTACAAAAAGGTGATGCATTAGCACCACAAGAGCCTTGGTTAAGTATGAAAAACATTGGCGCTTGGTAGTACTTTTAAGTTCCAACAACACCAGTTAACAAGAAAAAGACTAATAGGGCTCACGGTTCGTCCAGCGCAAACTATAAATTCACTGGCGCGTTATGCTAATAACTGCGCTTGCCCTGCCTTGACCAAACTTCCATACCTGGTGCAGATATGGCCATAGAGTAGGAATTTCTAGTTTGAAAACATATTGCAATAATAATTTAACTTCATCCATCATGCCGATAAATGTAGGATCTAGATGACCAACTGTTGGTCTGGCTAATGCTGATAAAACGCTAGGGTTAACATCAGAAGGTCCGGCTCCATTAATGTACGTTGTGGTGGTATAAAAGATTGAATTAACATAATAAACTCGAAGAAAAATATTACTAGATGGTATTAACATAGCACCAGCTTTATTATTTATTAAATTGATCATTATCATCTCAATTATTTATTTCAAAAATGTCTAGTAAGCTTTTCTCATACTGTTATTATCCTTATCAAATTATTTTTTAAATATCAAAACTCACATGGCAGTATTCATATGGCACTAAAAGCAACAATTTATAAAGCTAATATTGAACTTGCAGATATGGATCGTAATTATTACGACTCTTTGCAACTAACCTTAGCGCAACATCCTTCTGAAACCTCACAACGACTTATGGTTCGTTTAGTTAGCTATATTCTAAATGTCCATAATGATTTGAAATTTGGCAAAGGCGTTAGTGATGAAGATGAAGCAGCAATTTGGCAAATAAATTATAGCGATGAAATAGCTTTATGGATTGAATTAGGCCAAATTGATGAAAAACGTATTAAAAAAGCATGCAACAAAGCCGCACAAGTAAAACTGTATTGTTATGGATCAAGCGTAGAAACTTGGTGGTCACAATCACAGAATGCATTAAATAAATTACCAAAACTTAGCATTGAACAATTTGAAACCAGCACAACCGATGCACTAGTTAAACTGCTGAGCAGAACCATGGAGTTTCAATGTAGCATTCAAGATGGTCAATTATGGTTAAGCTATGGTGATGAATCGCTATTAATAGAAACGAAAACGTTAAAAAATTCACAATAATACAATTTACAATAAAGAAATTACCTATATTAAGTACAACGAAGCAACTATGATTAAAAAACTCCCCTCATTTTTATTGAATGTGAGCATGTTAGCAGCATGCTTAACGACTTCACCTTTTACTCTTTCAGCCCCAAGTAGTATATCTTTAGAGCAAGTGACGAAAGACGTTACCTACTTAGCGAGTGACAACTTAAAAGGTAGAGGGAATTTTTCTAGCGACATCAGTCAAGCAGCCAATTATATAGCTAAACGTTTCGATGAAAGTGGTTTAATAGGCGCTAATGGTATTTCTGTTCAAGGTTTTTTGCAAAAATATCAAGTAACAAAAATCAGCCCTAAAAAACTTACTTTTGTTCTAAACGGTCAAACACTTTCTTCCGAATATTTAACCATGATCAGTACAGTTCAAAATTTTTCATGGGTGATTGCTAATGGAGTTAATAGCAGTGAACTTAACGTTCACAACATTGGTAAAGACGATGATATGCGAGCAGCTCTTCGCAGCATCAACAAACAAGGTGGGAAACATCTAATTTTATTAAATCCTGCCCATACTGAACTGTTCAAACGTTATCAGCACCACTTTGGGCAAGGAGTAACTAAACTACTTCAACAGGATAACAGTAATAATCAAGATAGCGCCATTGTTATTGCCCTTTGTGACACCACAACTGAAGAAGTTGAGAACTTAAACGTTTCAGGGGAAAGTGTTATCAGCAATAGCGAGCTCACTAATGTAATTGCAATTTTACCCGGTAAAACCAAGCCTAACGAAGTGGTACTTTATTCGGCGCATTATGATCATTTAGGCATGAAAAATACTGAGGGAGATAATATTTTTAATGGTGCCGATGATAATGCTTCAGGCACCGCTGCTATTATTAACATTGCACAGTATTATGCCAAACAAGGTAATAATGCCCGCACCTTAATGTTTGCTGCTTTTAGCGCAGAAGAAATTGGCGGCTTTGGCTCTCAATATTTTTCCAAACAATTAGAACCTAGCAAAATCACCGCAATGATTAATATTGAAATGATTGGAAAACCCTCTAAATTCGGTGCAGGTACTATTTGGATGACGGGTATGGAGCGATCTAATTTAGGAGAACAATTAAACCGAGTATTAGCTAAGTCAGGTAAAAAAATACACAAAGACCCCTACCCTGAACAAGGTTTGTTTTATCGTTCAGACAATGCAACCCTTGCAAGATTAGGCGTGCCAGCACATAGTTTTAGTAGCACTCAATTAGATAAAGATGAGCATTATCACCAAGTAAGTGATGACCTTTCCTCATTAAACCTGCCTTCTTTACACAAGGTTATAGAGGCGCTTACCATTGCTACTCAACCTTTGGTTAACGGAACAATTACACCATCACGTATTGATGTAAATAAAATAAAAGGTAAAGGACAAATTTATTAATTTAACCTATAAAATAAAGTTAAGCTGCGATAACGTCAAGTGGACAGCGCATTTTGAATTCTAGCTTATTTTTTCCTTCAATTTGAAAACCATGCCGTAAATAAAGCCCTCTAGCAGGATTTTTTAATAATACGTTTAGGGTTATAGGCAGCTGAAGTTGTAATGCCCTTTTCTTTACTACCGCCAACACTTTACTGCCAATACCTTGCCCTTGATATTCAGGTAATATTTGTAGTTGCCTAATATGTAGGCTTTTACTTGTGCCTTTAAGTGACACAACACCAAGCTTTAGCAAACCAATAGGCTTTCGATCACGTAAAATGATATGAGAGTCATAATAATGTTCTTTTATTCGCTCAAGATGCTGTTCGTTTGTTAATTTTATTTTCGCATCAGATAAATGTTTAGACATTGATTTTTTTCTTAGGGTTAATAAAAAATCTAAATCTTCATGTTTAACTGCTCTAAAGCCAATTGTAAATTTCATTCAAATAATTAGTAATTCTTTTATATAGAATAAGTATAGCAATATTTATTTGAAATAAAATCAGCTTATTATCAATTCTGATAACGGGCTTCGTACTCCATTAGCTCCATGTTCAATCACATGAGTATAATTTTGGATTATACGTGAGTCGCCATTGCCCAA
>MAAB01001265.1_pt1 | contig 43032 bp, 31 predicted proteins | sample 1115991 | NCBI WGS metagenome assembly MAAB01 (sample SAMN04961124, study PRJNA320927) | seawater metagenome | isolation source: sample BD02T18 sea water enriched with oil for 18 days | place: USA:Gulf of Mexico | collected 2013-07-27 | reverse complement strand
AACTAACTTATTGTTACTTGTACAACTAAAATGAGATTCTTTATCTTCACTTAGCAAAAATATATACATTAAATTACTAAATAAATGTTTAAAAACTTTATCCGTAGAGCAATCAACGGCAAGTAATAAAATATTATCTGCATTTTTTTCATAAGACACCCAAGCTAAATCAGTTTTTAAATCTTGATTGTTTAGAAATTCCCAGTGAGCTTGAGAAGCTAATTTCATAAAGATCGCATGACCAATGAGCTCTTCTCCTGCCTTATACAGCCAAATTTCTAAATTTAATTTTTTAAATAATTCTTGTAATGACTTAGTGTCACTAGCAAAAAAGGTATTCATATAAGATTTTTTTTCAAAATAACTGATTAATTTAATCTCATTAATATGTTTAGAAACTGATTTGGTGTTTTTTGATGTGATTTTAAATAATTGACATTCTAGGTTAGGTGGTAAGTATAAGTCTGTTGTTAAACTGTTATATTTAATTATAGAGTTAGTTTGCTGAATTAAATTTAATAAAATACTATCAAAATTAACATTGAGCATTAATAAAATTTCAATTCTTTTTATTAATGCTGGCGTAGTTAAGCAGTGCTCCCACCGACTAATAGTTACAGTATCAAGGCGAGAAAATAAATTGCTTTTACTTTGAATAACAGTGAGCAATTCATTTTGCGTTAAAGATTGCTCTTTTCTATATTTAATAAGACTATCACTAAAAAAACTACACATTAAATTTACTTTTAATAGATTTATATTTAATGCAATTATCTATCAAAATATCCCTTGTTTATATAGCATGCAAGAATGCCAAAGTAAGTTGGATGCCTAGTTTGAAGCTATGTTAAACCGATCTTTTCTATTGTCCTGATCGAACCGTTCCTATTACACTTAGCGACTAAATAATAAAGAAATTTTGTACTCTGTAGTATAATTTTGGTTGCTAATTATTCCTGATAGGGTAGGCAATATTTGCTTGTTTGTGATGGTCATATTTTTATTATGATTGACTTAATACATGAGTGATCCTATTTTAATCTGAATTGTCTAGGCGTTATGCCATAATACTTTTTAAACTTGGCGATAAAATAAGAAGGGTGGGTAAAATTTAATTCATAGCAAATGTTCGTCACTGATTTATTGCTATTACGTAGATAATGACTAGCCAAATGCAGTCGGTAGGTAAGCATGTATTGGCTAAAGTTTTTATGAAATGTTTTTTTAAAGTATCGAGAAAAATATGAAGGTGATAGCTTACATAATGCCGCCGCTTGTTCTAGGTTTAGATATGTTTGTTCTTGACGAATAAACTCGATGAAGGGCAACATTTTATCAATTGATGTTGCCTTTTGACCTATAGCTTTTATGTCGTTATTCTCAGATAACATTAATGATAGTTGGCGTATCATCACTTTTAATAAGTCATCATTTAATTGAGTTTCACTATGATTATTTTCTTGTAACCAACTGAGAACTGTTTGGAACTTATTAAATTGATTATTATTGAGTGTGATAACTCCAGTACGAAGCAGTACCGATTCATACTCTGTTAGCCCCAGTAAACTAAAAAGAAGTGGCGAGAATTGTATAATTTGCCATGATTTTTTTCCATGAGATAAATCGAAATGGTGCACCATCATTGAAGGTACATAAACCAATGAGCGTGTACTTAAGTCATAGTGACCATTTTCATAAATAAACTCTCCCTCAACTTGATGAAATAATATTAATTCACACACTTCATGAAAATGATGAAAGCATTGATGCGATTCTCCTTCGAGGTAATCAGCAGAAATTACATTAAATGACTTTCCTGCGGGTAATAATATCGGTTCACTGTAAGGTTTTATTTTGTTCATGACAAAAATACTCTATTTATTGTCTTTTTAATGACAGATTTAGCGATTTATTAGCGCTAATATTGCTATAAATCACATATAAAAGAAATATAAATATGAATGTTGGTAAACATTGGCAAGACGTTTTAGAACAAGGAAGTACAATTGTTCCACAATTTTTAAATAAAAAAATGATTGAAGACTTACAACTTAGAGCGAACGCCTGCTTATATAAACTTTCATCTGCGCATAGAGAAAGGTTTAAATCTACTGGTTCTTTATGTAATTTTGCTGATCACCCTGAGTTTGCCGATCTTATTTCATATCCAAAATTTATGGAATTATTAAAAGGGTTTGGCGCGAAAGATCCCCGTTGGCTCTCTGGGTATTTAATTTCAAAACCTAGTGGTGGGCCGCCACTGTTTTGGCATCAAGATTGGTGGGGTTGGGAAAATGCTATCAGTTATCAGCCAGAGCCAATTTCATTATTTTTTATGATTTATTTAACGGATACAACACCAGAGAATGGTTGTTTACGTGCTATTCCGGGTTCACATATTAAAGCACATGAATTGCATAATTTACCTGATGCGCATGGAGAAAACTTATCACTGTATAACGATCCCAATGATCCTGCTTATACAGCTCACCCTGATGAAGTTGCTGTAGAAATTAAAGCGGGAGACTTACTTATCGGTGATAGCCGCTTGCTACATGGTGCTTATGCAAATACCGCTAAGGTAGAAAGACCTTTATTAATATCATGGTATTTACCAAATTTTTCAGATTTACCTGAAGATATTCAAGCACGTTTTAATGATATTTATTTGCGTAAAGGCTTAGATGTAGATGCAGCTGAAGTGTCTCCTGCGACAACAGAAGATTGGCCAGCATCGCTTTATAAACATGTTGAGGGTGTTGCACCACATTATGCTGGTAAAGCAAAGCCAACAAAATGGTGTCGCCGACCCAATATGGATTTGATGCAACCCTGGCTTAAGGAATAAGTAACGTAATTAAGTAATCATCATATTTGCCAATATAATCATTATTTTTAACAATGTTTATGACCAACTTCATTGATAGAGTATTAACAACTTAGCACTAGACGGATAAATTGATGACAAAGTTAAAACAGAGTTTTGATCGTGATGGTTATGTAGCCATTAAAAGTTTTTTAGATACACAGCAAAGTAGTGAGTTAATCTCACAAACAAAACGCTTTATAAAAGAAGTAGTGCCTACTATCCCTACTGAAGAAGTTTATTACGAAGATAAAGCGGATAAATCAACACTAAAGCAAGTGCAAAAAATTTATGATTATGATGATTATTATTTAAAGTTAGCTACTTCTAACGCGGTAGTTTCACTTGCCGAAGAATTGTTAGGTGGCCCAGTCGCGCTTAAAAATATGCAGTACTTCAATAAAGTACCCCGTATTGGACAGGGAACGCCAGCACATCAAGATGGTTATTATTTTAAAATAAAACCTCAACAAGCCGTTACTATGTGGCTATCTTTAGGTGATGCGGATGAAACAAATGGCGCTGTTTGTTATATTTCAGGTTCACATAAAACTGGTATGCGTGAGCATAACTCCACGGGGACTTTAGGGTTTTCACAAGGTATAAGTGATTGGTCGTCTACTGACGATGACAATGAAATTCAAATGAAGGCACAAGCTGGAGATATTCTCGTACACCATAGTTTAACTATTCATCGCGCTAATGCTAATCAGTCAGAAAATTGCAGACAAAGTGTTGGTTTTATTTTTTATCGCCAAGATGTTGTTGAAGATACGGCTGCTCATGATAAATACAAGGCCAAATTAAATGAAAACCTAGCGGCGCAAGGGAAAATTTAATGCAGTATAGAAAATTTGGTCGCACCGACTGGCAAGTGAGCGAGATTTGTTTTGGCGCTTGGCAATTAGGTGGCACTTGGGGCGCAATTGATAAAAAAGAATCTATCGCAACCCTGCACAGTGCTTTTGAACAAGGTATCAATTTGGTTGACACTGCGGCTGCCTATGGCAGGGGGCAAAGTGAAACACTTGTTGGTCAAGCGCTTAAACAGTGGCGAGCAGCCAATATCAATAGTGATATTCTAGTTGCCACTAAGGTTGCACCATTGGGCATTGATACGGGGTCAAAGTATCAAGATAGCATTACCGGTCGTTATCCCAAACAATATGTTATTGAGCAAGTTGATGCATCTTTGCAGCGCCTTCAGCTTGAGTGTATAGATTTATTGCAATTACATTTATGGTTTTGCGATGGCACAGAGCAACTGGAGTGGTTTGATATATTATCTTCGTTAGTTAAAGCCGGTAAAGTTAGAGAAATAGGTGTTTCATTGCCAGATATAAAACCTGAAACAGGCGTTAAATTGGCACAAACTGAGTTAGTCAGTTCTGTGCAAGTTATATATAATTTATTTGAACAAACACCAAATGTTCAACTATTTCGTGTTGGCGAAAAAACGAATACGGCCTTTATTGCCAGAGTTCCATTTGACTCAGGTGCATTAACGGGTACCTGGACAAAAGAAACTTATAACACTTGGTCAGCTGACGACAAACGTCATCAGATGTATCAAGGCGATCGTTTTACTGAAACATTGCAGCGTGTTGAAGAAATTAAAAAATTATGTGCCAGTTATGGTTATAGTTTACCTGAAGCCGCAATGCGTTTTTGTTTAGCAGATAAAGCCGTATCAACAGTTGCCTGTGGTATGAGAAATGCCGAAGAGGTGAAGCTAAATACAACATATTCAGATGATAAAGCGTTAAATGAAGCGCTAAACGAAAAAATTAAAGTGCACCATTGGTCTCATCAGTTTTATTAACGTTTCACGCAAAAAAATAAGCTCTGCGCAATGTAGAGCTGTTCTAATTACACACTTGTTTCTACTATAAAACCCCTCTCAAATCGTCTAGAACATATTTCAATATATGAAATATAAAACTAATTCTTTGATTTGTTATTCTGCTAGATTAATGAAGTTTTTAAGATCGATAATGAATAATGTTTTTTTAACTTGTTGATATAACAACTAAACCCAATCCCTTTTGCGTACCATTTTCTCATTATTATCGAGAAGGAATTTAGCTAATTATAATGTTTATTATTATCTCACCATTAGACTTTAGTCTAACAGTGGTTGAATGCAGTATACTGGTATGATAGGTTAACTGCATAACATTTGTGGTCAATCATTGTTCGTTACTGTTCATCGTAGTTATTTATAGTAATTGTTCATAGATGTTTAAGGGATAGATATTATGCAGTTCAGGTTCTATCTAAATAACTAATAATAAAAGTAAAAAAGGAACATCATGAATAAGAATAATAAAATATTTCATCGCACAGCACTCTCAATTTGTATAGCAGCTTTAGTTAGCCCATCAGTAATGGCGGCAGAAGATGTTAATGAAAAAGAGGCAGAAGTTGAACGCATCATTGTTACCGGTTCAAACATCTTTAAGGGCAGTGCAAATGTTACTTCATCAGCACCTATTACCGAAATTGGCTCAGAAGTTATCGAAGGTATTGGCGCAATTTCTATTGGTGAAGCATTAAGCAAGGTACCATCTGTAACGTCAGCAGCGAACGGCTCTACAGGTAACGTTTCTGTTGGTGGTGGCGCAGGTGACATTGGTGTTGCAACAGCAGCTTTACGTAACTTAGGTGCAGAACGTACGCTAGTTTTAGTTAACGGTCGTCGTTATGTCTCAGGTGTGTCAGCTAACAATGGATACGGTGTCGATTTAAACTCTATCCCAACGGCAATTATTGAGCGTGTTGATGTATTAACAGGTGGTCAATCAGCTATTTACGGTTCAGATGCTATCGCAGGTGTTATTAATATTATCACTAAAAAGGACTTCGATGGCTTTGAAATTAACGCTATGGGTTCTACCGCAGATAAAGGTGCTGAAAAAACAAATATTGATTTTACCTATGGAAAAAACTTTGATGCAGGTAATGCTTGGGTTTCTGGCGGATTTACAAACCAAAACGTACTTATGTCAAGAGACAGAGACTTTGCTGCTAATGAATTAAGATTTCTTGATACTACGGGTGATGGTCTTAGCGATTCACTTGCTGTACGTAATGGCCCTAATCATGTAGATGGTGCTTTTCTTGGTTATGGCGATGTAAATATTTTTGGTAATGGTGATGCGTTTAATACAAACCAACCTTTACTTGATAGTAATTACAACCGAATTGGTGAAACTGATTATGATAACCAACATGCGGGCCGAACTATTGTTACACCCTATGAGCGTTTTACTATTGCTTCTGGGGTAACTTTTGATATTTCAGACAAAGCAACGGCTGAATTTGAACTTAACTACACCTCAACAACAGCATCTACGGCGATAGAAGAGGCGCCGATTGATGTTAATGGTAACCTATTTAGAACGGGTGCCGGTGGTACAAATCCAATTGATGTAGCGACAAGCCCATATTTTGTTGGTAGCAAGGCTGGAGATTTACTTTTAGCTGAAATGCTTAAAAATGGCAGTGATACTAACCTTTCTAATGTAAGAACTAATAGACGATTATGGGAATTTGGTGAACGTGGCGTTAACAATAGCCGCGATACTTTCCGTGTTGCCGGTAGTTATAGTTACTTATTTGATAATGACATGGAATGGAAAACAAGTGGTACTTACGGTGTGACCAATTCATCATACGTCATGACGGGTGAAACGTTTTTACCTAACATGCGTGAAGCGGTTACTATTGAATCTGACGGTAATGGTGGCTATCAATGTGCTAATGAACTAGCCAGAATTGAAGGTTGTGTGCCAGTAAACCCATTCAGCACAGAAGACAGCTTAGCGGGTCAAGCCGGTATTGTTGGTTTTTCACAAGCGGCAATGGACTATATTCAAATTGATGCAAGTCAAATAGGTAAAGTTGAACAAACAGTTATAACGAGTGTTGTTTCTGGTGAATTAGATTACGCCATCGGTGATGACAACATGGGTTTTGCTGCCGGTGTTGAATACAGAAAAGAAGAAGCGATAGAAACGCCAGATAGTTTCCGTCAAATGGGTTTAGCTCGAGGGCCAAGTGTTCAGAAAATCGAAGGTAAATTTGATGTCGTAGAAGCATTTGGTGAGCTATATGTACCCGTTGCTGATTGGTTAAATATAAGTTTAGCAGGGCGTGTTGCTAATTACTCTACCGTTGGTACAACCTTTACTTACCGTTTGGGTCTTGATGCACCAATTAATGATTGGGTTCGTTTTCGAGCCAGTCAATCAAGTTCAGTGCGTGCGCCTAATATTAGTGATTTATTTGCTTCTGGTGCATCATCAGTTGGTCCAACAACGACTGATGCATGTAATGGAACAAGCAATACTGGTACTAGCAATATTGATAAAAACTGTGCGTCAATTCCAGCTATTGCTGCTCGTATGGCAGCGAATGGCGGTGAATTTATTTTAGCTGGTTCTGAGCTTAATAATACACAGGTAACCAAGACTGGCTCAGAAGACTTACAAGAAGAAACGGCCAATTCACTAACGTTAGGTGCGGTATTTACGCCACTTGATAACTTATCTATTTCAGTTGATTACTATGATATTGAGATCGAAGACGGTATTGCTACAGTGAGTGCACCTACCTATGTTGAACGTTGTCATGATGTTGCTCCAAGCAATTTCGATGCAACATGTGGCGGTAATCTGACCAGAGATGTGAATAGTGGCCCAATTTTATTTTTGACCTCTACACCGATTAACGCTGATACAATTTCTACCAACGGTATTGATGTTGAAGTTGCTTATTCACCAATGGATGAGTTAACGCTTAACTTTAATGCCAACTTCTTAGGTGATTATACCCAAGAAACCGTTGGTGGTGTGGAAGAGTTTGCAGGTCGAGTACAATATCCTGATATGAATCTTACGGCTAATGCCTCGTACGATATTACAGAGGCGTTTAATCTTTTTGCTCAGTTAACTTATCGCAGTGAAACAGAGGCTTATCTTGATAACACAAGCTTCACTGAAGACTTAAATACAATGGACGCTGTAACGTATGTTGATATTAGAGCTAGCTATCAAATTAATGATGCGGTCAATGTATATGTTGGCTCAAACAACTTACTTGACCAACAACCTGATATTTTAGTACGTGGTGCATCTATTGGTACCAACACAGAGCCTAGAGCATATGACGTTATTGGTCGTACAATCTTTGCCGGAGTAAAATTGACGTTTTAACTTAAGTTGATGAGCGTTAGCCAAGCTCATTTGTTCAGTAAAAGTCGCTTTAAATAATAAAAACCTAATCGCTTGTATTTTAATAGTGATTAGGTTTTTTTTGCAATGAGTCTGGCAATATACAATGAGATAACGTTAATGTTTTAATATTTCAATACTCATATCAGTGATATTTCAATTACCATAAAGAATATAGTTTCTATGCGCTTCATTTGCCTTTTTAATGTAGCCGCTACTTTCCAAGTTTGCTAATTTTTTACCAATTAATGGTATCAAATCAAGGTGTTTCTTATGTAAATAATGGTAGCCATAATTAATAGGAAATGGATAGTCCACGGGGACAATATCCTCTATTGATGTTGGATATTTTTTACTTCGTATAGCGTTTGCAAAAGCGGCTTCATTCATAGCTATAACGTCTAAGCGATGAGTAATGAGCATGCTAATTAACTGTTGATATGACGTGGTTTTATAAGGTTTTAATTTCCCAAAAACCTTTTCAAGGGGGGTATTTCCCTTTTTGATTCCCAGCGCTAAATCAACAAGTTCGCCAGTAGAACTCAGTTTATTATTTTTAAGCATATAGAGAGAGTAGGTATTTGTACAAATTGGTGTGGCAATACGAACCAAATTAGGGTGTTTTTTTTCAAGCCCTTTAATTCGATTCATAACACCATCAAGCCGGCCGTTATTTGCTTCAGTTAACGCTCTTTGTGCTGGAATTACATTGAAGTTGAGTTTGTAGCCAATTTCTTCGTATGCTTTAGTTAAGATAATGGCGGCGCATGAGCCTTTGGTATTTGAAGTAGAGATTGAAAATGACAAGGTGGTTTCTTTTGCACTTATCGTTGGCGATAACAAAAAAAGTAAAAAAATAAAGCCGTTGTTAATTTTGTTCATAAGTGTAATACACATTGAATATAGACAAGCCTTGGCATGAAAAGAATGTCATTTCATTTAAGTGTAGTTGAAAATCTGTCGATGAATGAAACTCATTGTTTTTTTGAATATACCCATTCATAGCGATGGAGATTCTAAAGGTGATCTTGGCAATACTTGATCTTTCTTAATAATTACTGACGAATGTTAATCAAAACAAACATTCGTCAGCAGAAAATTACAGTAAAGCTTCGTCAATCAATTCAATCCAATGCAGCACAGGTACGTCAGCCTTAGTGGCGATATGTAATTGACAACCAACATTAGCAGTAACAATTCTATCGGGATTTTCAATGCTGAGCGCTTTAATTTTATTATCTAATAATTTACTACTTAACTCGGGTTGTAAAATGGAGTAAGTACCGGCAGAGCCACAACATAAGTGCTTATCTTTAGTTTTTGTTGTAGCAAAACCTGCAGCGGTAAGTAATGGCTCAACACTGTCAGACAGCTTCAATGCATGTTGTAATGAACAGGGGCAATGCACAGCAGTGGTTGTTTTACTTTCTTTAAAAACTAACTTTTCAATATCAGTAACCGTGATCGCTTCAGACAAATCTTTAGCTAACTCACTTACCCGTTTTGCTTTTTCCCCGTAGTGGCTATCATTTTTTAATAACTCACCATAATCTTGCACCATAGCACCACAACCTGAAGCGGTGATAATAATAGCTTCTGCACCCGATTCAATTTCAGGCCACCATGCATCAATATTATTACGCATGAAGTTTAAACCTTCTTCATGTTTAGATAAGTGATAACTTACTGCACCACAACAACCAGCTTTTGGTGCTTCTTTTAACGTTACCCCTAGTTTATCCAAAACTCTAGCAGCGGCAGCATTAGTATTAGGGGTTGCCCCCGGTTGCGCGCATCCCGCTAAGAGTAACATTGTGCGATTTTGTGTTGCTGCTGGCCAGGGTGTTGATTTCACCCGCAAAGGTATTTTTCGTTTAATGACCGCAGGCATAATTGGCCTAAATATTTGTCCAACGCGTAATAAAGCAGTGAAGCGCTTTTGATACGGTAACACTTGCCTTAATGCCCAACGGACAAATCTTTCTTGTAATGGCCTTGTTTGTTGTTCTTCAATTATTTCTTTGCCCAAGTCGGCTAAGCGAGCATATTTAACCCCCGATGGACAGGTTGTTTCACAGCTTCGACAACTTAAACATTTATCTAAGTGTCCTCGTGTTTTTTCTGTTGCTGATCCTGTTTCTAGTAATTGTTTGATTAAGTATATACGCCCGCGCGGACCATCACGCTCATCAGATATTTCTTGATAAGTAGGACAAGTGGCTGTACAAAAACCACAGTGTACACAACTGCGTAATATTGCTTCGGCTTCATCACCAACAGCGGTGTTTTTAAACGATGGATGTAAATTGGTTTGCATAAGAATTATTTCCGTTACAACCAGCTATAAAGCCGACCAGGATTGAAGATGTTTTTAGGATCAAAACTTGATTTTAAACGCTGATGAATGGCTTTAAGCCCAAGGGCTTGGCGATGAAAAACTTCATTAGCACGATCGCCACCACGAAACATACTTACTTGACCATCAGCATTTTCAGCCAATGTTTCAAGTGTTTCTAAATCATGAGAGCCACGTAACCAACGTTGTGAACCGCCCCAATCTATGAGCCAGTTTTGCTTGGGTAAAAAATGCTTAGCGTTGGAGTTTACCGAGAAGCGCCACAAAGGATGGCTGTTAGCGAAGTTGTTTTCGAAACCATCAGTGATATTCTCTGTAAAAAACCCAAGTTGCTGCTCTTTCAATGACTGCCAAAACTGTTGATCACTTTCTAAAACTTCCCCTGACCATGCTTTTATTGTGCCTTCCACCGCACTTTGTGCGCCAGATAAGCGTAAATAAAGTTTGTTGTTTAACCAACATGCAGCGGTTAACGGCTTAGCTTGACCAGCGAGTTTATTCATTTGTTCAATGGCTTGTTGAGCATCCATTGTTTGCACTAAGGTCATGCTTGATTGCGGTTTAGGCATTACTTTAAAGCTTACTTGCGTTATTACCCCTAAAGAGCCCATAGCGCCTGCTTGCATTCTTGATACATCGTAACCGGCAACATTTTTTAATACTTGCCCGCCAAAATTTAGGTGTTCACTTTTACCATTGATAAGCTTAATGCCTAAGACTGCATCCCTGACCGAACCTGCCCAAGGTCTTGCCGGCCCTGATGAATTAGACGCTAATGTACCTCCAATAGTTGCTTTACCTGAGTAATTTGCTGGCTCAAAAGCAAGCATTTGTCCCTGCTCAGCTAAAATGGTTTCTATTACACTAATAGGGGTGCCAGCCCGAGCAGTCATGACTAACTCAACGGGTTGATAACTTAGTATTCCTTGATGCTCGCGTATAGAAATCGTCTCACCTAGTGTCTCTCTACCAAGAAAGGCTTTACTGCCACCACCAACAATATTTAGTGGTTGTTTTTCCGCACTTGCATGAGCAACGCGCGCTATTAATTCACTACTGATATCTGTCATTATTTGGCCCCGCACTTATGGTTTTGTGTTTTGTGCTCTGCGCTTTCATTTGGGTTAAGCGATCGATATTCCTGACAATTTTTTAGCACTGGAATGCCTTTACCTGGGTTAAGGGTGCCATTAACATCAAATGATTTTTTCACCGATAAAAATTGCGATATTTCCTGATCGTTAAATTGAATAGTCATTTGACGGATTTTCTCGATGCCAACACCGTGCTCTCCGGTAATGCAGCCGCCAACTTGCACGCAAAGCTCTAATATCTTGCTACCAAATTCTTCTGTTTTTTCAAACTCACCAGGAACATTGGCATCAAATAAAATGAGTGGATGTAAGTTGCCGTCACCCGCATGGAAAACATTGGCAACCCTTAAATTATAGTGAGCCGACATTCTATCCATTTCGGTGAGTACATAAGCAAGTTGACTACGAGGAATAGTACCGTCCATACAGTAATAGTCTGGAGAGATTCGACCAACGGCAGGGAACGCCGATTTTCTGCCTTTCCACAGCAGCGCACGTTCGGTTTCATTAGCAGATATTTTTATTGAAGTTGCGCCTGATTCGTTAAAAATACTTTTGAGTTTTTCAATGTGTTCTTGTACTTCTTCTAACGTACCATCAATTTCACATAGTAACAGCGCTTTGGCATCGATTGGATAACCTGCATGGGCGAAGTCTTCAGCAGCTTGAATGGCATAGCTGTCCATCATTTCAAGTCCTGCAGGAATTATCCCTTTGGCGATAACCGAGCCAACAGCATCGCCGGCTTGTTGTACGTTTGCAAATGCGGCCATCACTACTTGGGCTTTTTCTGGAATAGGTAATAATTTAACGGTAACTTCGGTCACTATACCCAATAAACCCTCTGAGCCAGTAACCAAGGCCAATAAATCAAAGCCTGCACTATCTAATCCTTGTGTGCCAAGGGTGATCATTTCACCTTCAACAGTTACCATTTTAACTTGCAGCACATTATGTACCGTTAAGCCATATTTTAAACAATGCACACCACCGGAGTTCTCGGCAATATTACCACCAATAGTACAGGCTATTTGAGAGGAAGGATCGGGCGCGTAATATAAGCCATGTTCACTCGCTGCTTCACTAATGGCTAGATTTCTTACTCCGGGTTGTAATATTGCTGTTCTCGCTAAAGGGTCGATATTAATAATGTGCTTAAACTTAGCCAGCGACAGCACAATTCCATCTTCATTTGGCATAGCTCCAGCACATAAACCGGTACCAGCACCACGAGCAACGACGGGTATTTGATATTGGTGACAGATCTTCATTACTTGTTGAACTTGAGTAATGAACTCTGGCAGTAATACCAGTAACGGCATTTCGCAGTACATTGAAAGCGCATCGCATTCATACGGGCTTTGGGTTTCAGCATCGCTAATGACAAAAGCAGGATCGATGAAATCAGCAAACATTGCTGCTAATTCAGCTTTCGTCGGTTTAGCTTGTATGGGTTGAGAATAGTCACTTGTCATAAGATCAAAATACCCGTTACTTGTTATTTTAGTTTGATTAATCTGTGTAGTTTAAACGCTATTGTTGGCTTTGAAAATATTCAATACCAGCAGCGGCACATTCCATGTCTTGCTTAGGTGTACCAGAGCTTAAACCGATACCACCAACAACACTCCCTTCATTATCATAAATTGGAAGGCCACCGCCAACAACACATAATCGACCACCAAGGGCGGTATGAATTCCAAAAGCAAGACTACCAGGCACACAGACTTCGTTATATTCATGTGTTGCTTTACGAGCCGCTGCTGCAGTAAATGCTTTATCCTGCGAAATAGTGATACTGGTTGCTTTGCCGCCATCCATACGATCAAAGGCGATTAGATTGCCGGATTCATCCACAATTGATATACACATAGGTATGCCAATTTCATTCGCCTTTATTTTAGTGCCTTTAATAAGAATTTGTGCATCGGCAAGTGATAATCTTTTAATGGTTAACATGTTATTTCCTGATAGTTTAATCGTTTGCTCAGACCATTGTTTAACATGGTCTGAACTTTTATATTTCTAATATGTTTGACGGCGTAATTAAGCTTGGCTTTTTGCTTTTGCTTTTGCTTTTGCTTCTCTGCGACGTGCATGCAATAACGGCTCAGTGTAACCACTTGGTTGCTCAGTACCTTTTAGCACAAGGTCACAGGCTGCTTGAAATGCGATACTATTGTCAAAATCAGGAGACATATTTTGATATGAAGAATCGGCTTTGTTTTGATTATCAACCACTGCTGCCATACGCTTCATTGTCTCCATTACTTGTGTTTGCGTACATATTCCATGACGTAACCAGTTAGCAATGTGTTGACTTGAAATCCTTAATGTTGCTCTATCTTCCATTAAACCTTCATTGTTGATGTCAGGCACTTTTGAACAGCCGATGCCTTGGTCTATCCAGCGCACTACGTAACCTAAGAGGCCTTGCATATTATTGTCTAGTTCTGCTTGAATCTGCTGTGCAGTTAGCGTTTTATTTCCCAGCAATGGCGGCGTTAATATTGCTAGTAAACTCGCTTGTTCACGTGCTGATAATTGAGTTTGGCGCTGCGAGACATTAAACTTGTGATAATGTGTTGCGTGTAATGTTGCTGCAGTAGGTGAGGGTACCCAAGCGCAACTCGCACCGGCTTCAAGATGAGCCTGTTTGCTGTTAAGCATTTGTAGCATTTCATCTGGTTTTGCCCACATGCCTTTACCAATTTGCGCTTTGCCTTTTAAACCACAAGATAAACCAATATCAACATTTTGATTTTCATAAGCTGAAATCCAAATTTCATCTTTAATAAGATCTTTTGGTAAAACCGGACCTGCTTCCATACTGGTATGAATTTCATCACCGGTACGGTCTAAAAAGCCAGTGTTAATGAAAACTAAACGTTCACTTACGGCACTAATACAGGCTTTAAGGTTTGCAGTAGTACGCCTTTCTTCATCCATTACACCGACTTTAATGGTGTTTTTGGCTAAGCCCAATGCGAGTTCAACCTGAGAAAACAATTCATTAGTAAAAGCGACTTCTTCAGGACCATGCATTTTTGGCTTTACAATATAAACACTGCCCGTACGACTATTGCGTATACCAGAACATAAGCCAGAACTTTTTTGTAAATCATGCATAGCGCATAAAGTGGTTATCATAGCATCCATTATGCCTTCAGGTATTTTTTGGCCTTGAGCATCTAAAATGGCATCCGTGGTCATCAGATGACCGACGTTACGTATGAGCTGTAAACTGCGACCTGGTAGGGTAATATCACTTCCGTCAGTTGCTGTGTAGGTACGATCTACATTGAGCTTTCGGATTAATGTTTTACCTGCTTTGCTAAAAGAAGACTCCAAAGTACCTTTCATTAAACCAAGCCAGTTACGATAAACGAGTGTTTTATCTTGCGCATCAACCGCAGCAACAGAATCTTCACAATCTTGAATGGCGCTAATAGCAGATTCAATTACCACATCTTTTATTCCTGAAGTGGTATTTTTGCCGATGATATGTTCTCGATCGATTTGAATTTCAACGTGTAAGCCATTATTGATTAAAAGGATTGAATTGAGTTGGCCCTCATTATTTTGAAAAGCGACAAACTGATCTGAATTTTTTAAACTGGTTTTACTACCATCATCAAGCCACATAAGTAGCTGTTTTGAATCTTTGATATCCGTTAAAACATACTCTTTTACATTTGTATGACTACCAAATGTTAAAGGAAAGGCCTGATCTAAAAACGCTAAAGCCGATGCAACAACTTTTATACCACGAGCGGGGTTATAACTTGTACCGGCTTCGCTACCATTACTATCATCAATGGCATCAGTTCCATATAAAGCATCGAATAAACTACCCCAACGGGCATTAGCTGCATTAAGGGCAAAGCGAGCATTTGTTACCGGTACTACGAGTTGTGGTCCAGCTATTTGTGCTATTTCAGCATCTACATTGGTTGTAGTAATAGCAAAGTCATCACCTTCATCTACTAAATAACCAATTTCCTTTAGGAAACCTTGGTATACATTAACGTTGAAGTCTTGTTGATTATCTCGGTGCCACTTATCAATGCTTAGCTGCAATTGATCTCTAGTAGCAAGTAAACTTTTATTTTTTGGTGCAAGCTCTGTAATTAACGTTTCAAATGCTTGCCAAAAACTATCTGGATTCACAGATGTTTCGGGTAAGGCTTCATTCATTATAAAGTCATGCAGTTCGGAAGCTACTTGTAAGCCTCCTTGTTGGATTCTTTTGTTCATTAAACGATACTCTGGTTAATTTCAGTAGTAGGACCATAGTTGCTACTGATAAATTGTGGTATACCTGTTAGGTGTTATACCAGTATATCGGTTGGTTATCTAGAATGTCAATACAAAAACACCGGATACATAACCTTAAAAACCTGTTTAAATGGTGATTTGTTGGTGTTATGTGAATAATATTGTGATTTACACTGTTTTAAGAAATTTTGTTCGGATACATCATTACTATAATACCGGTAACGGTAAAATCAGCGAAACCGGTTTTGAAATAGAATTGATAAATCGTACCTATGTACCTTACTCAGGAACTCATTGATAACGTAATCTTCGATGTCTTTTGTCGAAGATTCCAGCCTAAAACAACGCTGGTATTACGTTTTCGATCAATTTTGAATTGTTCCTGATTGATCTACATAGGCATGTAAGAAATTTAGCGAGTTATGCCTAATTGACGGCTTTCTCTATCAAAGTAAGTAAACTTTTAATATAGGATATTCGTTCAAGCACTGTTGCTTTATTTGGGCTTAAGGAGATTTTAGCGCCGATAAATGCTAACTCATCACAGTTACATTGTTGAAGGGACCTTTCTATTTGTTCAATGGTAAGTAAAGATCCATTGGCGAAATGTGGAATATTAAATGCCTTTGCTGGTGGCATATGGCTATCTCTCCATTGACCATAAGGAGTATCTTCACCTGATGCGCCAGAAAATATAATACCTTTAAGTAATTTACTTTGAGAAGCCATTTTTATGTGTTCAATAGGGCCTTTGGCTGAACGTGTTTCAATCGCCGATCGACCCCAGTTAATACTTATGCCAATATCACTATTTAATTCGTTATTAACTGACAACACGCTAGCAATCTCATCGGCTAAATTTAGAAAGCCTTTTTCAGCAGGTTGTTCTGGGATATGTGCATCACAGTGTTCAATTATCAGCTTTGCGCCATACCAATCCCAAGACTGCATCGTTTTCAATGATGTCTTTAGTGCCAGTGTTGAAGACGATATTTGGGTTGAAATTTTAGGGGCAGTATGAATTTTAATATAACTTACCGACTGTCTTCCAATATGTTGATTCAGTTTTAAGATTGCCTGTCTAGCTTGTTGATAAAACTCAAGCGCAGCTTGTCTGCCATCTTCATCCGTTGAAGCAATACCAAAATGCGGATCGTTGGCTAAATTTGCCATAACACCAGGAATTGAAGTGAAAATGAATTGCCAATTATTATCTATATTGGCTAAAAACCAATCATCATCAAAAGGGTGTAGTTTGCCAACAAAGGGGTGTTCAAGTCCCTGAATATTATCAGATGCTTTTAATTGTTGATAATATTGACTTTCTAAATCTTTATCCCAAGTAACAGTAGACGGGGCTGTTGCATAAGCCCCAATGATGTATTTCATTTTTATCTTCCTTGTTTGTTTATCGTTGTTTGTTTCTTATCTTCGAAAGTAGCCATTTTCACAGAGGCTGTTCGAACTCCTGGCATTATTTCACCATTAATGAGCACAATACTATTTTGCCAATATTCAATTGCTGCACCACAATTTGGTAAAAATGGTGTCTCACCTAAGTTTGTCCATGTTTGATTGCTGCTATCGAATAATAAAGCATCTTTATTCCAGCTAAAGTGAAGTGGCTGTTGTGAGAAAAAGTTAACTTTGGTGTTCTTTTCTTGCTTTGTGCCTTTAACGTTTTGATATGTTTTCAACCAATCATCCCAAGTCTTCTTGTTATAACCGCCTAAAAATAAAGTTTGCTGTTCGCCCACTTTAATTGTTGCTGCACCAATTAAGGACAATTGTTTATCAAACAGTGCTTTAATGGGGGCTATTGTTTGCCATTTTGCTGACTCAGTAGAAATGTCTAATGACAAACCATCGTCAAGGGCAATATTCTCGTTGTTGTCAGTGCTAAACCCAGAAAAAACATAGAGTTGAATTTTTTTTTGGTTTTCTTCAACATGGATCGTTACTACAGGAGAAACTCGGCTTTTGCCGGTGAGTGCTTGTTCTTTTCGCCAAGTAGCTGTTTCGATGTCATAGCTGTAGACATTGTTCGATGCTTTACCATTTTGTATACCGCCAACAATGTATACTTTTCCTTGATAATAAGCGCTGCCTCCTTTTGCAAATGTAACAGGCATTTTACCAATTTTTTTATAGCGTAACTTTCCTTGTTGATAATAAATTAAGGCAATGTCTGATGTATTTTCCACTGACCCATCCATTTGTTTTACTTCACCGCCGAAGAGCAATATTCCTTGTTCTGTAGTAAAACTTTCACCATAGGCAGCCCCTAAGGGTAAATTCATTTTTGTTTGTTGCCATTGTTTAGCATTACTCTCATTGTTGCTCAGTAAAAAAATGTCTTGATGATAAATTTTTTCAGGAGCAACATCTGCTTTTATTGCATCAACTAACGGTGTTTTAGAAAAATTTGCGCCACCAGCAACGATAAGGACTTCAGATTGAGCTCCAGTTTCGTTCCTTGTTGTTAATACACCTGAATAAGCACCTGCAACCCCATGTTGTATAAGTTCTCCAGCAGGAGCTGGCAGGTCAGGTAAATTAGTCTGCCAAGTTAACGATGCACCGTTAACTGAAACGGTAAAAGTACTTAAAGTTAAGCTAATGAAGTATATAAACGTTGAGGATGACCTTTTACTCTTCATTTTTTTTATCAGTTTATCTATCATATTAGTCATCACTTTTATCATTAGTGTACGCATCAAGAGAGTCAATTTTAGTCTCTTGTTGCCAAGCATAGAATTCAGTTTTCATTTGGCTAACAATAGCAGGGTGTTTACTAGCAATGTCCCTCTGCTCAGATTGATCATTAATAATATCGAATAACTGCCATGTTTTACCGTTGTTTCCACTGTAAAGTTTATATTTTTCACCTGAAAGTGCATATTGTAAGCGGGCATTGTCAGCATCATATTTCACGCCGCGCATCGGTGATTGAAAAGGAATAGCCCGTGCACGTTCATTTTTTTCATTGGCCAATATTGGCAGAATGTTTTCCCCATCTAGTTTTGGTTGGTTTACCGGTTGGGCAATGTTTAATGCAGCTAAAATTGTTGGGTAAACGTCCATCGTAGACATTGGCGTACTAATGGTTTGACTACCGGTTAATTTACTTGGCCATTCAATGAGGGAAGGAACACGAATTCCACCTTCTTTTATTTCGGCTTTTTTACCTGAAAATGGGCCTGTAGAGTTAAAGTTATGAATATATGAAGGACCATTATCTGATTTGAACCAGACAATGGTATTGTCACTGATACCAAGCTGTTTTAAATGCGCGCGTAAACGACCAATTTGTCTATCCATTGCGGTTACTGCGCCATAAAAATGTTGTGCTTGAATTGGGTGCTTAGCATAGCGCTCTCTGTCTTCATTACCTGCTACAAGGGGGGTATGAGGAGTATGAAACCAAATCACAGCTAGAAAAGGTTGTTGATTTGCTACTTTTTTATCAATAAAGCTAACGGCTCTGTCCATTACAATTTTTGAATCATCACCCGCTAGCCAATCGTCAACCATTTGCCCAGGACCTGTCCAGTAATGATCGCGCCAACGAAAACCCCCTGTTTTTTGACCGTGTGCGGTAGACTCCTTTTGTAAATGACGATAATCTTCCGTGCCGTATTCTCCACCTTGGTAATAATAAGGGTTATAGGTTGGCATCATAGATTCGGTTGAAAAACTTACATCAAACCCATTTTCCCATGGTGGAGAATAATGCTCAGGATCGGCCAAATCACCTGTGAAATAGCTTTGATTAACGGTTTTACTTAATTCACCCACATGCCATTTGCCAAAATGGCCTGTTTGATAACCATTATCAGAAAGTACTTCTGCAATTGTTATCTCATTTTTGGGCATATGGCCAATACCGGCCCATTCTATACCGTAGCGAAATGGATGGCGGCCGGTCAAAACACTGCCGCGTGTAGGAGAGCAAACAGGAGAAGCTGCATAAAAACGATCTAATTTAATACTGTCATTAGCCATTCTATCTAATGATGGCGTATGGATAATTTTATTACCATTGTAAGCAACATCTCCCCATCCTTGATCGTCTGACATTAGTAGAATTACATTTGTTTTTTTTGTGGTTGATGTGGCATCAGTCTTTGATTTTGCCTGACTTATCGAAGTATACATCGTTGACACTACACAAGCGGATAGGGTTAAAACGTAGCAGACTTGTTTAATTGTTTTAAAAGGTAGCACGAAATATTTCATTTTTATAATTTAGTAATTTATTTACAAGACGGTATACCTGTTATACCATCATGTTTTTGTAATTACAATCATGGTTAGTTATTTTCTTTGCTTAGGCTTAGTAGCAATAGAAAGACAAGGTGGTGGAAAATGAAATTACTCCGTTGTAGTTATGGTGAGTTTACCCAGAAACAAACTATTGGGCCGATAACTTGGCCTTTTTTTGATTTATTGGTTATTCATCAAGGGCAAGTAGAAATAATAATTACAGAAAAAACTAAATTCACATTAGCGCGTGGTGAAGCATTACTTATCTATCCAAATACCTATTTTTCGGGCAACGTATTAAGTGAAACCTCATTAGCCTCAGTGCAGCATTTTTCTTTAACATCTTCAGATAATCATTTTGAATTACCATATTTAGATTCAATTAGGGTTTTATCAAAAGGCGCGAAATTTTATTCCATTGATAGTTTGGCTCTTGCCGATATAGAACGATCTCTCGCATATAATGAAACCATGTTAGATGCCAATTTTATAGAACAAATGCAAGTTAACTTGTTGCATCTTATTTTAGGGCAGCTGGCTCACCAAAAGTCTGCTGCTCTGCTTGAGTCAAAATATAAAACTTCGCTTAATAGGATGGTTGATAGCTTTGCTGCAGTGCCTGAGCAGCCAATAAAAATTGAAGCCATGGCGGCACAATTGAACCTCTCTCCAAGTCATTTTCGTGCTGAGTTTGTCAAGCTCTATGGTGAACCACCACAACGATATTTATTACGCTTAAGGATGAAAGCAGCTTGTCAATTGCTAGTACAAGGGCAATTGCCGATTAAAAGTATTAGTGCCACTTTAGGTTACGAGGATATTAGCTATTTTTATCGTCACTTTAAAAAAATAGTGAAAACAACTCCTTCTTTATACAGACAACAAAAACAAGTCATTGGCTGATGGTGATTCAATACAAGAGATAGTAATGAGTTGGTATCAAAAATGACCGTGTAAAAATTACTTAAGCCCCCCAATGGCATTCATTCGAACTATGCTTAGAGGCAGTCGTTGTTCATTCAATAAACGCTTCGAATGAATATATTCATCAAAAAATAATCATAAAATCAAACTCTTACAGTTAACGAATAAACATAATATTAGAAATAGTCATTTTAGCTTTGACATTCAAATATTTTTAATGGTATGGTGGTATAACAGGTCGACAGCGTACCTGCGATAAGATTGTTTTGTCATGTTATTTAATCGTTAAAGAACATGGCAGTTTATGAAAAAACGTTTTAAAAAAATTAAAATATATGGGGATATCATTTTGAAATCAAAACTATTTATTAAGTCACTACTCGCAGTAAGCATTGCTTCTGCCACTACTTATACTTTTGCAGCTGATGCGGATAATGCAAAAGCAGAGGCAGAAATAGAAAAAATAATCATTACTGGGTCACATATCAGAAAGGGCGATTTTGAATCAGCATCACCAATTAAGGTAATGGATGCTGAAGATATTGCAGGTGTTGGTGCAGTTAATATTGGTGACTTACTAAGTAAATTGCCGTCGATCACTAGTTCTGTTAGTGGCTCTAATTCAAACTCAAGCCCTCAAAGTGGTGGTTTAAATACGATTGCTTTACGTAATTTAGGTTCATCAAGAACACTCGTTTTGGTTGATGGTAAACGTTATGTCTCTGGTATGTCAGTAGGTGCAGGCTATGGCGTTGATTTAAACACAATACCAACAGCGCTTATTTCACGGGTTGAAGTATTAACCGGTGGTCAGTCAGCAGCTTATGGCTCGGATGCGCTAGCGGGTGTTATTAATATCATCTTAAAGAAAAATTTCGAAGGCGTTGAATTTAAAGCTCAAGTAGGTCAAAGCAGTGAAGGCGATCGGGATAAAAGTGACTTTGACCTCACTATAGGTAAAAACTTTGATGGTGGTAATGCTTGGTTTGCCTTTGGTAAATCGACTGATGACGGACTAATGGCCAGAGATCGTGATTTTTCTCGTGTACATCAATCAGCGGTTAAAAAAGACGGGTCAGATGTTAATAATGGCTACCAGTTTATTGGTTCATCTCATGCTATTGATGCGCGTTTAATGACAGGTAATGGTAATGTCCATGGTGACGGTCGTGATTTTGTACGTACAGAGGATGTTAATACTTCTAGTGCATTTAATTTCCATGAATATCGTTCGATGTTTTCACCTCTTGACCGTACCACAGTTGCCAGTGGTCTTAGCCTAGACATCAACGATGTTTCTCGAGCAAACTTTACAGTGAACTATGCACGGGTTGACTCACGTACTCGAATGGAACCCATACCATTAGATAGTAGAAATGATATTTTCAAAGTTTCAAAAGGCGGTACAACGGGTATCGATATAGCGACTCACCCTTGGTTTGCAAATACACCAGCAGGTGACGCTTTATTAGGTGACGCAGATTCGTTGTTATTAGATGATTTTAACCTTACCTTCCGCCGCGGTTGGGAGTTTGGTGATCGTGGTGCCGAGAATACTCGTTCTACTTTCCGTGTTGCGGGCGATTATGAATATGAACTCCCTAATGATTTATACTTAGTAGTATCGGCAGTTTACGGTGTTACTGATCAGAAACAAAGTAATCATGGCGATATTAACTTAGAGCGTGCACGTCAAGCACTTACCATTGAATCTGATGGCTCCGGAGGTTATCAATGTGCTGACCCTACTGCAAGAATTGCTGGTTGTGCGCCTATCAACCCATGGACTGTTGGTAATTATAATGATGGTACACCAATTCCTGTTCAAGGTTTTTCTGATGCTGCTCTTACTTACCTTGCCGCAGATACCAATATTGAAGGCTCTATAGAACAAACTGTTTTTAGCGCCGTATTATCAGGGGATCTAGGTTTTGAGATAAGTAATGATGTTGAACCAGTAGGTTTCGCGGGTGGTATTGAGTATCGCAAGGAAAGTGGTCATGAAACACCTGATCCACTGCGTCAAGCAGGCATTACTCGTGGTCAGGCAATTAAAGCCACAGCAGGTGAATTTGATGTAATTGATGTTTTTGCAGAATTCCATGTACCTGTTCTTGAGCAATTATCTTTTGATTTTGCGGTACGCTTTGGTGATTATTCATCCGTTGGTAAAACATCTAACTGGCGTCTTGGTTTTGATGCCCCATTAACAGATACTTTCCGTTTTCGTGGTGCCTTGGCAACTGCAGTACGTGCTCCTAATGTAAGTGATTTGTTTGCCGGTGGTACTGCTACTGCGGCTGTAGTGGCTGACCCTTGTAACGGCATTACTAATGCGGATACAGGTAATGTTGCTGATAACTGTCGCTCGATTGGCGCAATTCAAGGACGTATTGACGATACGGGAGCTTTCACTTTAACACAAGTTGAAAGTCAAAATACCTCGGGTTTGTTACGTGGCTCTGAAACTGTTCAAGAAGAAACTGCCGAAACCCTAACTCTGGGCGCGATATATACCCCTGAATCGATAGAAGGCTTATCAATTTCATTAGATTATTATGACATTACCATTGATGATGCGATTGCTAATACTGATCGTACAATTATTCTAAACCGTTGTCATGAAGTTGCTGCAAGCGAATTTGACGCAGAATGTGGTGGTTTGGTTATACGTGATGGTAAATCAGGAGCGGCACTTGCCGTGAACTCTTCAACCAATAATGAAAATACGATAGAGACAAGTGGTTTCGATTTAGAAGCATCTTATGAAACCAACATTGGCAGCGGCTCATTATTTACCGGGCTATCGTTAAACTATCTTGATAATTATTCTATCACAGGTATTGAAACGGGTGATGTAAGTGATTTAACAGGAGAATTATTATTTCCTGATTTTACATTCAATCTAAACACCTCTTATACCATTGATGACATCAATATTTATTGGCAACTACGATATAGAGCTGCAACAGTATTGAAAAATGATAATACTGCAGATTCTGCTGCGTTGAACTCTGCGGATGCTATCGTTTATAACGATCTTCGTGTCAGTTATAGCATATTGGAAGAGAGCAGTGTCTATGTTGGTATTAACAATGTGTTTGATGAACAACCAAAATTAATAGGCGCCAATCAAAAGTATCATAACGTGGGTACTAACTCGAACGGTATAGCGTATGACTTAACTGGTCGTCAATTATATGCGGGCATAATTGTTAAGTTTTAGTCTACTAACTCAAACTAGATAATTAAGTTTCGGGCGTATTGGTGAGCTGTATCTCTCAGCTCACCTTTTTTTAAATTTTAGAAAACTTAGAATTATTATGATAACCACACTAATAGCAGACCAGCTGTTTGATGGCAAAGATATTCATACCGATAGACCCATTAGTTTTGAAGACGGGAAAATCATCGCTTTTGATACCGTTGCAGGTGCTAAAGAACTTAATGTTTCAGGATTATTAACACCGGGCTTTATTGACGTACAAGTCAATGGTGGTGGCGGTTACTTATTTAATCATGAAACAAATATCCAAACATTAACTGCTATGACAAAAGCACATGGTAAATATGGCACAACGGCTTTCTTGCCTACTTTAATAACGAGTGATTTAGAGACGCTAAATTGCGCTGCTGATGTTATTAGTGACGCCATATCAAAACAACTGCCCGGTGTTATCGGAGTGCATTTTGAAGGGCCGCATATTAGCGTGCCGAAAAAAGGAATCCATAGTGCTGAGCATATTAGAGAGCTAAGCCAACAAGAGCTTGAGCTTTATTGCCGCGATGACTTAGGTGTAAAAATCATCACCCTAGCACCAGAAAATGTCACAGTAGAAACGATAAAAATTTTGGTCGAAAATCAAGTCATTGTTTGTCTTGGTCACTCAAATGCTAGTTATGAACAAACCCAAGCCGCACTCGATGCGGGGGCAACGGGCTTTACGCATTTGTTTAATGCCATGTCTGCATTAACGTCACGAGAGCCAAACATGATTGGCGCGGCACTACTGGATGAACACAGTTGGTGTGGTTTGATACTTGATGGTCATCATGTTCATCAAGCCACAGCTAAACTAGCCACACAAGCCAAAGCGAAAAGAAAAATGATGTTAGTTACTGATGCCATGTCAACCATTGGTAGTGGGCAGTCTCAGTTTGAGTTCGACGGTCATCAAATTCAATTGTCGGGAGATAAATTAACCAGTCAAACTGGGCAGCTTGCAGGGTCAGCGTTAACTATGATCACTGCGATTAATAATGCACAAACGATGCTGAATGTGTCGCTTATAGAAGCATTGAAAATGGCGAGTTGCTATCCCGCTGAATTTTTAAATGAAAATCATCAGCGAGGACAATTATCGCTCGGCGCAAATGCCGATTTCACCTTACTTTCAACAACTAATTCGTCGCATCATGTAACAAATACATGGATTGGCGGCAATGCAATACTTTAAAATTATAGAGGTTTACCATGCAAAAACTTACCGGACTGATCGCCGCTCCTCATACACCATTTGACAAAAAAGGTGAGGTTAATCTACCTGTTATCGATCAAATCGCCACGCTGCTCATCGAACAAGGTGTTAAAGGTGTTTATATCTGTGGCACAACAGGTGAAGGCCTCAACTGTTCAGTGACCGAGCGCAAGGCAGTGGCTGAACGCTGGGTTTGTGCAGCTCAAGGTAAACTTAGCATCACGGTTCACACAGGCGCATTATCAATTGTTGATACGCTAGAATTAACAAAGCATGCCGAAACACTCGATGTCTTCGGGATTTCCATTATTGCCCCTTGTTTTTTCAAGCCAGGCAGCGTTGATGAACTTGTCAATTACTGCGCGACAGTAGCTGCCGCCGCTCCAACAAAATCCTTTTATTATTACCACTCTGGTATGTCTGGTGTAATGTTTGATATGGAAGCGTTTCTTAGCAAAGCTGACAAAGTCATTCCTAACCTTGCTGGTATTAAATTCAACCATGGTGATCTGTATGAATATCAACGCTGTACGCGTGTTTGTGGCGGAAAATTTGATATCCCATTTGGTGTTGACGAGTTTCTTCCGGGTGGGCTTGCCGTTGGTGCTATTGGTGCTGTTGGTAGTACCTATAACTACGCTGCTCCGCTTTACCTAGATATTTTCGATGCTTTCAATAAAGGTGATCAAGATACCGTAACGGCTCTGATGGACAAGGTTATCGGTCTTATCCGTCCACTTGTTCAATATGGCGGCGTTGCAGCAGGTAAGGCAGCAATGCTTCTTCATGGTATAGACGTTGGCGATCCGCGACTTCCTATTCGCGCGTTATCTGCAAAAGAGAAAGAAGATGTTGTCGCTAAAATGACAGCTGCTGGCTTTATGGATCACCTGCCAGCGTTACAGTAATTACAACGACGATATAATGTAGAGTCAAGGTGAAACCTTGTAACTATTTCGCGAAGCTTTTGTTGTGGGTGTATTGGCAATAAAGCTGTTTAATAAAAATTCCTTTTTGCCGCAGTAATGCGGCTTTTTTTCTTAAACCTAACGTTGCTTTGTTTGCAAGTTTAGGTTTGTTTAATAGGTGTAAGTTGATGCGTCTTAAACTACTCTGGCAATTTATTCTAATCATTAATGTATTTATAGTTAATTACGCCAATGCAACTAATGGCAGCAAACCTAACATTATAATAATAATGGTTGATGATTTAGGTTTTTCAGATTTAAAAAGTTATGGTGGCGAGTTAGGTGCACCGACCATTGATGATCTTGCTAATAAGGGCATGAAATTCTCTCAGTTTTATAATGCTGCTCGTTGTGTTCCTTCACGAGCTGCTTTATTAACAGGCCTCTATCCACATCAAGCGGGTCTTGGTCATATGGTTTCAGATTTAGGCAGTGATGCTTATCGTGGAGAACTTAGCAAAAATGCAGTAACGATGGCGCAAGTTTTGTCTAATCAAGGTTACTTTACCGCAATGACAGGAAAATGGCATGTTACAAAAAATTGGCACCCTGGAGATGTAAAAGATAATTGGCCGTTACAACGTGGCTTCGAGCGTTTTTATGGCACATTGCCTGGGCATGGTTCTTTGTATGATCCCTTCGGATTGGTGGAAGGAAACCAGCCAATAAAACTTGATAAAGATACTTATTACACTGATGTGATTGGTGAGAAATCCGTTGATTATATCAACGAGGCTATAGTTCAAGATAAGCCATTCTTTCTATACATGTCACATGTCGCTCCTCATTATCCTTTACACGCAAAGCCAGCAATGATTGCCAAGCAAAAAGGAAAATTTAGCGCAGGTTGGGACGTGTTAAGAGCAAAGCGTCATGCGAAATTACTCGAATTAGGCCTATTAGAGAAAGACACAAAATTGTCACCAAGAGATGAGCAAGTCCCTGCTTGGGAAGTTGAGCCAAACCAAGCATGGCAACAGCATCGAATGGAAGTATATGCTGCGATGATGTCTCATGTTGATCAGAGTATTCAAAATATCATTGATACCTTAAAAAATAAAAAACAGTTAGATAACACCTATATATTTTTCTTATCCGATAACGGTGCATCTCCAGAAGGGCATTTAAATAATACGGTAGAACGTTTGGGAACACCGTGGAATTCAGCCGTTATTCCTAAAGAAACACCTCAAGGTCAGCATGTTAAAGCTGGAGATTGGGTCAATAAAGCAATAGGTGGCGCAGATAGCTATGGGTCTTACGGCGTAAAATGGGCTAACTTGTCAAATACTCCGTTTAGAAACCATAAAACGTGGATGCATGAAGGTGGTATTGCTGCACCGTTAATTGTTATGGGGCCGGATATCGCTAAAAACACGATAAGCCATCAGGCGCTTCATATTATCGACTTGATGCCGACAGTACTAAATCTCGCACAGGTTAACTATCCAAATTCATATCAAGGTAGGGTGATTAAATCTATGGCAGGTATAGATTTTAGTTCTGTGTTAACCAAGCAGAAAAGCTTACCTGAACGTTCTATTTATTGGGAACATGAAGGTAATAAAGCAATCAGAAAAGGTGATTGGAAATTAGTTGCTGAATACCCTGGCAGTTGGGCTGGCGTACGGGCTTATCCAACCCAAGGTGGGTGGGAACTCTATAATATGGCCAAAGATCGGACTGAGCTAAACAACTTAGCAAAAATACACCCAGAAAAGGTGACTACACTAGCAAATGAATGGCAGCAATGGGCTGACAAAATAGGGGTGGTGCCGTGGCAGAAATTGATTGAATTCGATAAAACAGATTAGCGTGAACAGAACAAATATAACTTAATGAATTGAATAAATAGTAACAGAGGTAGGAATGAACAAGTTTTTAAATATTGCATTTTTAATCGTTTTATTATTTTTGCCTAAGGATGGTATTGCTAAAAAAGCTGATGCTTCTTTAGCAAAGCCCAACGTACTCTTTATTGCTATTGATGATCTTAATGATTGGGTAGGTTTTTTAGGTGGACATCCTAATGCCAAAACACCTAATTTAGACAAGCTTGCAAATCGAGGTGCCTTTTTTACCAATGCTTATACGGTATCACCTATTTGCGGTCCTTCTAGAGCAAGTGTTTTAACCGGCATGCGACCAGAAACTACTGGCGTTTACCATAATAAAGGTATGTACAAAGATTACGTTCCAGAGGTTACTGCCTTACCTAAGTTTTTAAAAAACAACGGTTATCATGTGATGGGCGCAGGTAAAATAAATCATGCCATGGGGATGGTGGTACCTGAAAATTATCATGAGTATGGTCCCGATGCTGGAGCAATTGGTGGACCATTTACTTGGGAAGAATTAAATATGACGCCAGGTAAGAAAGTCATTAGAAAAGATATTCTTGGTAGAGCACAAAAAGAGAAAAGCGGTATTGTTAACAATATTTATCCGGGTAAACAAATAAAACGGGAATCTTTAGTTGCTACCTTACCGCTAAACGGTATTGATAACACCTTAGATAGACCTTTAAATGGTTATAACACCTTTGATTGGGGGCCTGTAAATGTAACTGATGATGAGATGCCCGACGGTAAAATTGCTCAATGGGCAACAGAGAAATTAGCTGAAAAACACACTAAACCGTTCTTTTTAGGTCTTGGTTTTTATCGTCCACATCAACCTTTTTACGCGCCAAAAAAATACTTTGATGCCTTTGCTAATGAAATCATTGCGTTGCCTAAAGTGCAACAGAATGATTTATCAGATCTTTCTGAAACAGCCCGCCAATACGCGCATTATCCTTGGTCGGGCAGTTTTGACCGAGTACAGAAACATAAAGCTTGGCAAGCAGGTGTGTTAGGTTATTTAGCCGCTATTCATTTTGCCGATGCACAAGTGGGCAGAGTATTAGCTGCCTTAGACAACAGCGCATATAAGGACAATACTTTGATTGTGCTGTGGAGTGATCATGGTTGGGAGCTAGGGGAGAAAGAGCATTGGGGTAAACATTCTCCGTGGGAAGGTTCTACACGAGTACCATTTATAATCGTACCGCCCAAATCAGCGAGATTACAAAAGGGTGCTCATGCAAGTTTTGCTAGTTTACTCGATATATATCCGACCATTGCGGATTATGCCAATTTGCCAATACCGAGTAATTTAGAAGGTAAGTCGTTAAAAAATGTAGTTGCTGGCAATAAAGAAAAGGTTAGAGATTTTAATATTACCACCTTAGGCCGTGCGAGTTATGCGCTGCGAGTCAAGCATTGGAAATTTATTCGTTACTATGATGGCAGTGAAGAACTATATAACTTATCGAAAGATGCCAATGAATGGCACAATTTAGCTAACCTTGGTAAATATCAACTACAACTCGTTAACTATAGAGAAATGCTACCCGTTGATGCCCGTTTTAAACAGTTAATACGTTATAAAAACTTTAAAGCCATTATCACCTCGCAAGATGAGTTTCATCTTTACAATATGATGCATGCTAAAAATGGTATTGGTGAACAAGACGAAGTATCTAATCAATATCCAGAAATAGTGTTAACAATTAAACGGATGTTAAAAGAGCAAAAATTAACTGCTCGTCATATCAGCTTAGGGTAAAAGGGTAAAAAATGAAAAGTTCAATTCCACTCCTTATTTTTTGTTTTAGTCTATTCGATAGTCAAATAGCTAATGCTTTTGCGCTAGCTAACGTTTTTTCTAACAATATGGTATTGCAACAGCAACAAGTGGTACCCGTTTGGGGAAAAGCTCATGCTGGGAACAACGTTGTCGTGAGCTTTTTAAAGCAAAAAATAACAACTGTGGCAGATAAAGACGGTGAATGGTTTGTTGAACTTTCACCATTAAAGGCAAGTTATATCCCTGAAAAACTTGAGGTTGTAATAACAGGTGAGGGCACCAAAGAAAAAGTCATCATTGATAATGTGCTAGTTGGTGAGGTTTGGCTAAGTAGTGGTCAATCGAATATGCGTTTTACCTTAGCGAAGAGCCAGGGAGGCAATGAAGCTGTAGTGCAAGCAAACAATAACAAGCTGCGATTACTTGATTTTACTAATAAGAAATTCTATCCAACAAAAAAAGTTTTTAATGTTAAAGATCTAGAACAATTACGCCCTGATAATTATTTTAAAAGCCAAGGCTGGCAAGTTAGCAATGCAAAAAGTAGTAAAAATTTCTCTGCTGTTGCTTATCATTTTGCGCAAAAATTGCAGCAACAATTAGATGTTCCTGTTGGCATTATTAATGTTGCCATTGGTGGTAGCTTGATGGAAAACTTTATCAGTCATGAAAAGTTAGCTTCAATTAAAACGCTAGCAAGGCTTAATGATTATTGGATCGACAATATTCCACAGTGGTGCGCTGGCCGAGCAAAGCATAATTTATCTGCGTGGTTCAAAGAGTACCCAGGAACTTTACCTAATCACCCTTTCAAACCGAGCTTTTTATTTGAGGCAGGTATTAAACCGCTAGTGCCTTTTGCTATTAAGGGAGCTATTTGGTATCAAGGAGAGTCTAATGCGCCTATTTATCATTCAACTACTCAGCATTCAGCTTCATCATATCAAGGTGAATATTTGCTAGAGCTGAGTAAACTAAAATTTAAAGCCTTAATTTCAGATTGGCGTGAACAGTGGCAAAAAAACGATTTACCCTTTTATTTTGTTCAGCTACCAGGATTAAATAGGCCTTGGGCACCATTTAGGCAAATGCAGTTTGAGATAGCTAACGAAGTGTCTAATACTGGTATGGCAATTACCTACGACTTAGGCCACCCAACCGATGTACACCCAAACAATAAAAAACCAGTAGGGCATAGGTTAGCGCGTTTAGCATTAAGTAATGACTATGGCATAAACCTTGTTGCTAATGGACCTATTTTCTCCTACGCAGAACAAGAAACTTCTTTTATTAAAGTGATTTTTAAATCAGCGCAATTTCACCAAAAAAATAGTGCCAGTTCAGCGCTAACCTTATTAGACAACTCAACAAAACTAAACGGTTTTGAAATAGCTGCAGCAGATGGTGTATTTATCGCGGCGGATGCCGAAATCAGAAATGAGCACATTATCGTTAGCCACCAAAGCATATCAATACCGGCTATGGTGCGTTATGGGTGGTTTGATGACCCCATGAATAAGGCAAATTTAGGCAATAAAGCAGGTTTGCCAGCAGCACCCTTTAACAGTCAATCAATTAGTCTTTCTAGCATAAAAGTGAAAGGTCACTAATGAAAATACCGGTAATGAAAAAAATAACTGTTGTTATATCTGCCACACATTTAATTAGTGGTTGTAGCATGTTTATTAAAGGAAGTAATGCTTAGAGCATGAGCTTACATTAAAGATTTAAATACGGTGTTGCCCCCAACGGGCGTATTTGAAGTTAAATATTCACTAGCTCAATTGCACTTTATTTCAAGTAATAGCGACATTTTTTTAAGGTATTCGATCTCAGGATTTAGCATATGAAAAATATTAACCAAACAAAGAGCAACCTATCAAACTCAATGAAAACCTTATTAACATGTTCTGCACTGCTATTGGGTGGGTGTTCTTTATTTGCGATTGATGCCCCCAAAGGCGATGTGAATGAAATAGCTCAAGTACAATCAGCGATAGAAGATCATCAGTTAAGCTTAGTGACAGTATTCAATAAAAATACCGTAGGAGAAGATTATGCTAACTTTCGAATTCCAGCGCTTGTCGTGGCTAAAAATGGCGATTTATTAGCGTTTGCTGAAGGTCGACGAGTTCAAAGTGATCATACTAAAGGGCCATTAGTATTACGACGTAGCGAAGATGGTGGCAAAACTTGGCAAGCACTACAAATTATAGTGCAACACGGCAGTGATAGCTTGAATAACCCAACACCAGTTGTGCTTGCAGGAGGTGAAATTTTAGTCATGTACCAACGTTTTCCCGAAAACTATCATTCAAGAGCCATATTCCATGAAGGTATTGGTTTTGTTGATTCTGGCCACAAAGGCGAAAAAGTACAAACCAACCATTTGATCACCAGTAACGACAACGGTAAAACGTGGTCTGCGCCTGTCGATGTTACCGCACAAACAAAACGTGTAGCACCAGTTAATGCCAGCTTTACAGGTCCTGGTCCTGCACTGGTGATGAGCAAAGGCAAGTACGCTGGACGTATTATAGTGCCTAGTTGCGATTTTACGGGTGAGGGCGGCGATCGAATATTTAGAAGTTATGCCACCTATTCTGATAATCACGGTAAAACTTGGAAAATAAGTGATTATGCGCAAAACCAATCAGGTATTTCAGCTAATGAAACGCAAATGGTTGAGTTAAATGATGGCCATTTAATGATGGATGTACGTGCTAAAGGAAACAGAATGTTAGCATTTAGTAATGACGGTGGTGAAACGTGGTCACAATTAACACCACAAAAAGATTTACCTGATAGTGGCGCTATGGGCTCTGTTATTCGATATGACTTGCCAAATGGTAATGACATTTTATTACACAGTGGCTCTACTACAAGGTTAAAAAACAGAAGAAGTCGCGGTGCTGTTTATGCCAGCTTTGATAGCGGTAAAAGTTGGCCACAACATCAAGTATATCACGCAGGGAGTTTTGATTACTCCTCTATAGTGCGCTTACCAAATGGTGATATCGGTATTTTAGGAGAGTTTGATTTTGGTGTGAATGGTCGCTTTAATGACATTCGTTTTGTTCGTGCAAAGCTAGATTGGTTATTAGGTAAATAAGGGCTGTAGGACTTGGTAGTTTTTTAAGATTCATTTAAGTTATGGAGGTGTGAATATGAAGCCAATCATTTGTTTTGGTGAAGCGTTAATTGATTTCCTCAATTTTGGCAAAGTAGCTGAATCAGGAATTATGTTAGATGAATATCGACAATATCCAGGAGGAGCGCCGGCAAATGTCGCTGTTGCTGTTGCTCGTTTGGGTGGTAGGTCATATTTTGCCGGACAGATCGGTGCAGATATGTTCGGCGATTTTTTACAAAACTCATTAGAGTATTACCAAGTTAATACACATTTTTTAATGCGTCACCCTACGGCTAAAACAGCATTAGCATTTGTCGCATTAGATGATGAGGGTGATCGCAGTTTTTCATTTTATCGAGAACAAACTGCAGATGTTCTCATTCAGCCTGATCAAATATCTAGTCACTGGTTTGAAAATCAAGGCTTATTTCATTTTTGTAGTAATAGTTTAACTGATGAATTCATATCAAAAACAACTGTACATGCAGTAATGTTAGCAAAAGAAGCTAATAACTTAATCAGTTTTGACGTAAACCTTAGAGATTCATTATGGCCAAAAAATAAGATAGATGTTTCATTAGTTAATCAACTTGTTTGCCAAAGTGATGTTGTTAAGTTCTCTAAAGAAGAAGCTGAATATTTAGCACAACAGCAATGTGTTGAGTCATATATTCAAGACTGTTTACTTAAGGGCGTTAAGTTAATAGTGATTACTGATGGTGGCGGAGATATTTATTATTATTGTCATGGTCAAAAGTATACGGTTCAACCTCCGACGGTAAATGTCATTGATACTACTGCTGGAGGAGACGCATTCAGTGGTGGTTTACTTTATGGGTTAAGTACTTTTACAACTTATCAACAGGCCATCTCTGATCCTCAGGTTCTTAAGCCTTTGATTCTATTCGCTGCAGCATGTGGCGGTATTGCCGTTTCAAAACCCGGTGCTTTTCCAGCACTGCCCGAGCTTAGTGATGTTAACAGTGCTTGGTTAGCGTTATATAGCAAAATTAAATAATAAGGTATTAAATAAGGTCAACATTATGGATTTTTATAACGCAAATTTTATTGCTGAACATTGTGAAAGCATCTTAAGTTTTTATAACCAACGAGTTGTTGATATTACCGGAGGATACTTTCAAAACTACCATGATGACGGAAGTCTGTTTAATGATAAATGTAGACATTTAGTCAGCAGTGCTCGCATTGTCATCAACTATTCAACCGCAGGGGCTTTCTTTAAAAATAAAGAATATATTGATATTGCACTTCATGGTTTAAATTACGTTGAGCAAGTGCACTGGCAAGAAGAAAATCAAACATACGCTTGGTTAATGGTCGATCATCAACCTACTGATATGACTCAGCAAGCCTATGGATACGCATTTGTGTTAATGATGTATGCAGCAGTAAAAAAAGCAGGAATTATACAAGATGATGATAAAATAGCTGAACTTTACGATTTACTTGAAGAAAGGTTTTGGCAGAGCGAGCATGGTTTATATGCTGACGAAATATCTAGCGATGGCGTGTTAAGTTCCTACCGTGGACAAAATTCAAACATGCACATGTGTGAAGCGATGATTGCCTGTTATGAGGCAACAAAAAATAACCAATATTTAAAACGAGCAGAGTTAATTGCTTATAATATTGTTGTACGTCAGGCAAGCCTGACAGATGGGCTTATTTGGGAACATTTTACCCAAGATTTTAAGCCTGATTGGGATTATAATAAAGATGATCCTAAAAATATCTACCGTCCTTGGGGATTTCAGCCTGGACATCAAACAGAATGGTCACAATTATTAGTATTGTTAAATCAATACGCCCCAAAGGACTGGTTGCTCGAAAAAGCGAGAGAATTATTTGATCGAGCGTTTGAAAAGAGTTGGGATGCTAAACATGGTGGTTTATTTTATGGCTTCTCTCCAGAAGGAGATATTTGTGATAGTGATAAATACTTTTGGGTGCAATCAGAAAGTATTGCATCAGCAGCAATGTTATACATTGGATGTAACGATGAGAAGTACCTCGAACGTTATCAGCAACTTTGGCAATACAGTTGGCAGCACTTTGTTGATCATGAACAAGGTGCGTGGTTTTGGCTTTTAAAACATGATAATTCGAAATACTCAAACCAAAAAAGTGTTTCTGGGGCAAAATGTGACTTTCATACCATTGGTGCATGTTTTAAGGTACTTACCACGCTAGGAGTATCAACGATGGATGATTTGGAACATTAGTTAAACTTTTATGCGCAGATCAGGTGAACTGTTAATCTTTGATAGGTTTTTCTGCGGGCTTCTACATGTCATTATCCCTTGATACATTAGCAATGTTATTAATATCACTAATGCCGTTATATAAGGCATTGAAAAATTAATTTCGCCCGCAAAACCTGCTAATAAAGAACCACTGATAATGCCACCACTTTGTACTATTTCATGTTTCGACATGGCTTTCAGAGAGCTAGAATTCGACACAGAACAGTAAAATTGATGAGCGCCATACATAAACCCGTGTGCCATGCCTGCCAATAAAGCGCCGATGAATAGTAATAGGAGACTCTCAGAGAAAATAAAAACAATAGCTAGGATGGCAACTAGTTGTGAAGCGATTAGCCAACGCTTATTCCATTGCCAGCTGTGCCAGTGTTGTTGAACAAAAAATATAAACACAGCGCCAAGATTAATAAAAGTAACGACTAGAGCAAAACTAGTTTCATTGAAATTCAACTTATTCACCATTAACTGAGCTAAATGAGTTTTATAAAGCATTACCACAATGCTTACGGCAATTAAGGCGCTGCTAGCAAAAAGTAGTAATAAAGATAGGTGTTTATTTTGGCTGTTACTTATATTTAGATTTGATGTTTTTTCATTTTCTATTGATAAAAAGCTGAGCACTATCAATAGAAAAATCAATAAAACAATCATTAATAGTGATATATATAGGGTATCTTTACTCAGCAAAAATGCTGCGACCATTGGGCTTATTAACATAGGTATTGCCCAACTTATATTGAAACGACCGAGTCGTTTATTTAGCTCTTTTTCAGCGCCTACAGAGACAATTTCTGACATTAATGCTGGCCAAATACTTGCCTGGATTAGACCTAATAAAGCTGAAACCAAATAGAAGATACTTGGACTTTGCATAGCCTGATTAATTGATGTTATCGCTAAGCTTATAATAAGCAATATAATTAGTACTGCAATTGACTTAGTTGAGCGTTTTTTTCCAATTTTATTTTGATATAAACAAAGCATTAAATAACAAGAAAAATAGCTCGCAAAGGCAATGCCTATTTCACTGCTACCGGCAGCCATTTTTTTCATGTAAAAAGGCAAGGCGGTAAAGTAACTATTGATAATAAAAGAAAAAATTATTACCGCTATCAATGGTGATATTTTAAAGGTGTTGGCGTTGTTCATTGTTTTCATTATCTTTACAAACTTCATGATTGTATTTGATAAAATTGTGTTTCTTTCAGCGCATCAATTACTTGTTGACGCAGTACAGGATAATTATCGTAAACGCTTGGCGCATTCCCTGTTGAACAGTCAAATCCTGCCTCTGCTATTAGTATCCTTTGCGTTGCAATTGCCGGTAATGGCGAGTTAATCAAAACATCAACAATTCTATTCATTTCTAGTTGTGCTTCTGCTGATGCTGCTATTTGCGCATTGTTAAATGTTTCAATTACTTCAAGGTATTTTGCTGCACCATAATTAAACGTGCTACCGATGAACCCTTGACAGCCAACAGACATCGCTGCTGTCATGGCGTCATCAACAGCCCACAATAGATCGAAACGACCATTGTCGATTTGCTGACAAAGAGAAAAATCGCGTAGATCTTCATTGGTAAATTTAATACCAGCAAAACTAGGGATGTGTTTTGCTGCTAAGGGCAAAAACTCTCTCATTGGGTAATTAACACCAGTCATTCCAGGTATGTGATAATAATAGAAGGGCGTATTAGGGGCTGATTCAGCAATTTGTTTACAGTAGTTAACGAGTTCCATGAGATTATTAGGTTTGAAAAATATCGGTGCCATAGCTGATATAGCGTTAACGCCAAGTAACTCAGCATGGCTCGCCATTTCACAAGATTCACTAAGGCAGGTATGTCCAACTTGAACGAATAAAATAAAGTCTTTAGTGCAATGATCTTTCCACGCTTTGGTCATCAGTTTTCTGTCTTTTACACTAAGTGAGATACCTTCGCCACTGGTGCCTGATATAAACGCTCCTCTTACACCCCTACTTGATAAGTAGCTGGTATATTCCGCTATTTTACTGAAATCAACTTCAGCTGTTGCTGTTAATGGAGTAAAAGGGGCAGCCATTAGCCCTGTAAATTTTTCTATTTTCAAAACTGAGTTTCCTTTGATTCAATTAATCTCATTGAGATAGCAACGCCACTTTATATAAAATTGGCGGGCGAATCATTGTCAAAAATGATGCTTATTTTGTCTGTTATGATGTTTTTTGGTGAAATTTTTACTTAGCAGCGATTAACGAAGGTAAACGGTAGGGGGTATTAGAAAGATAGCTTCCTCTATACCCATGAATAAAGAAAGCTCAGGAACGTTTTTATATTTTAAAAATTATGATAAAAGCCATATTCTTCATTGAGCTTTCTGTTTTGTTTATCAGCCCATTGATAATAGCTATGGTCGTCTAGCATTGAAGCCGCTTCTTTGTCTAATAATATCACTGCATTTTCATGCATTTGTAATACCGAAGCAGGGCAGCTGGCACTAACAGCGCCAGTAATCATATCTTTTACTGCTTGCGCTTTATTTTTACCCGTTGCCATTAATAACACATAGCGAGCATCCATTATTGTAGCGATGCCCATAGTCATCGCCATGGCTGGTTGTAATTCATTTTCAGCAAATAAACGACTGTTATCAGCAAGCGTTTGTTGCGTTAATGTTTTTATTCGCGTTCTAGAGGTTAAACTCGATGTTGGTTCATTAAAACCTATATGACCATTAGCTCCTATGCCGAGTATTTGTAAATCTATGCCACCGGCTTGCTTGATTTTTTCTTCATAAGCGAGCCCCTGTACTCGTGGGTTTTGATCTTGACTACAGGTAGGCAAAAAAGTATTAGCTTTATCAATATCAACATGATTAAAAAGGTTATCTTGCATAAAACTTCGATAACTTTGTGTGTTGGTTTCACTTATTGAGTGATATTCATCAAGGTTAAAGCTAGTGACATTAGTAAAACTGCAATCACCGGCTTTGTACTGTGCTACTAATTCTTGGTATAAGCGAATAGGCGTACTACCAGTTGCTAAACCTAACACGGGTTTTGTTTTTTCTTTGATAAGGCTTTGTACCCACTTTGCTGCGTTAATAGCAACTTGTTGGGCGTTATCATAAATAATAATTTGCATAAAAATCCTAACTATCTTTGCTGTACACGGTTATTAACCGTTAATGGTTATTTGCTGTGCATAATAATAAGCACCAATTAAGTCGGCATCTGCACCACATTGTGGTGATTGAACTGTTAATTGATAAATTTCGGGTAATAGCGCTATTTTCTCTGTTACTTGTTTAGCAAATATAGAGGCGCTACCAACACTACCACCTAATATGACTTTTTTGGTGCCGGTAGTCGCTTTTACGTTGGCTACTAAGTCGGTAATAGCACTGGTACATTGATCAATGAGCTGTGCAATTTCTGGCGTATCAATATAGTGTTGAAAAACGTCTTTACAGCTAACCGTTTTATTCAATATTTTAGATGCTTGTTTGGCAATAGCCGTACCTGAGGATATGGCTTCAGCGCAGTTAACTCTGCCACAATGACAAGAGATTGATTGTTGCCCCGCATGTTGTACTGAAACATGACCAAGATGAGCACAAAAGCCGTCAGTTGACGTGACTAGTTGACCATTTTGAATCATGCCCCCGCCAATACCAGTTGATACTGTGATGTACACTAATGTTTCATCACATTCGTTGCTGTCTTGAACTATGTCATTCTGTTCATTCATTTTCATAACGCAGTATTCTGCCCATGCTGCTGCGGCGGCGTCATTGAGAATGAACACAGGCATATTAAAGCCAGTTTCTAGCTGAGATTTCAACGGCAACTTTGTTTTGGCAGAAAGAAAGTTAACGTATTCATTACCTACTTGGCCGGTACAAGCAATAGCAACATGTTCTGCTTTTGCTATCCAACCGTGACAAAGTTTAATCAGGTGTTGTGCTAAGTTAACTAAATCACTGTGAATAACAGACTCAATTTTACGTTGCTCAATTATTTTACCTTTGTCCATGAGGGCGGCAGATATTTTAGTGCCGCCAACATCCATTGCTATAATCATTTAACTGCTTACCTTATTTTTTAGCATTATCAATACTACCAACAAACCATTGGGTAATATGTTCAACGCGGGTTATAGCTGAACCAACTGTTACCGAAAAAGCCCCAAGTTCAATGGCTTTTGCTGCGCGCTCAGGTGAGTTATAACGACCTTCTGCAATGACATTTAAGCCTTGTGATACCCAATTTGAAACTAAGTCATAATCAGGAGCGTTTGGTGTATTGTTCAAATCTAAATAGCCTGACATAGTACTGCCAATGAAAGTGCAACCGTGTTTCGCTAACATCATGCCGGTGTCGTAATCGGCACAATCAGCCATGGCAACACAGCCGCTTTCATGAACTGCATCTAGTAGTGTAAGCATAGCGACAGGGCGCTGTCTGTCGGTGCCATCAAAAGCAATAATGCTTGCTCCTGCCTCAGCTAATGCTTCAACATCTTTAGTAAATGGTGTGATTCGTACAGGGCTATTGTCTAAATCTCGTTTTACAATACCTACAATAGGAATAGAAGTTGCTTTGGCTACTGCACGAACATTTTCAACCCCTTCTATACGTAATCCTTTTGCACCACCATCAATAGCTGCTAATGCCATGGCAACTACATGTTCTACTTTATCCATTGGGCCATTATCAACAGGCTGACATGAAGCAATTAATGATTGCTTTAATGTTGATAATAATTTTTCTTCAAGGGTTGTGTTAACCGCAGACATAATTTATTTCCTAAATTCTTTAATATAAGTTGTTTAAATCTTGTTTGATGATGTTTGCATGGTATATAAGGTTAAACCTGTTAAATCTTTGCTATTTTCAAAGCCGTTACTTTGAAACAATAAGCTGCCAAAATAACCGAAAAACAAGCATGAGAATATGCCTATAGTTGCGTAGAGGAAACCATCAGCCCAACCCATTTGCCATGCTGCAATCGTGGTAAGGTAACTGCCAAAAACACCGATCAATGCACCAGTAGAGTTGGCTCTTTTAGTGAGTGCGCCAAGGACAAATAAACCGCCGAGTACGCCCATAAACATACCGATAACTTTAAAGTATGCTGCCATTAATGAATAAATTTCAGGGTTAATAAATATTAATCCCGCTATCGTGCCCAAAGCGCCCATAATAAAAGTTAACCAGCGAGCAGCATTTAGGTAGCCCTTTTCTGTTTTAATCAAGTTAAATGGTTTGATGAAATCTGTTATTAGTGTAGTCGCGGTTGAATTCATACTGGTTGATACTGTTGATTGCGCCGCCGCAAAAATACCGGCAACAATTAATCCGGCAAGACCTATAGGTAATTCAGCTGCGATAAAAGTTGGAAAAATTTGATCAATTTGTATGGTAGGATCTAGCTTTTCAGGATGTACTTGATAAAAGACATAAAGCCCAGTACCAATACAGAAAAATAAAAGTGCACCAGGCGCTGCCATAATGGCATTGGCCCAGATAGACTTTGCTGCTGCTTTTTGATCTTTTGTCACCATATAACGTTGAACAATCGATTGGTCCGCAGTATAGCTGGCAAGGTTTTGACCTATACCACCAAGAACAATTACCCAAATAGAAAGAGTCGTTATACTGCTTGCACTGAAGTCAACATTGACCATGGTAAATTTATTATCATTAAAACCTATAGTAATAAAGTCGGTTATACCGCCATCTAAACCGACAATAATAGTAATAAAACAAATAACAGCACCGATAAGTAATACAATAGTTTGTAAGGTATCTGTCCAAATAACAGCTTCAATACCGCCCATTGTGCAATAAATTAAACACAACACTCCCATAATAAGTACACTATCACTTGCTGATAATGGCGTTACAGCAGACAACGCTAATGCGGTTAGCGCCATCACAATACCCATGCGGCTAATATGAAATAAAGTAAATAAACCACTAGCGAATAAACGAACACTCATATTAAAACGCTTTGAAAGGTACTCATAGGCACTAGTGGCATTGATTTGTCTAAAAAATGGCATGGTAACGTATACCGCAATTGGTGCAACGACAATGATCATCCAAATACCAATTAAGACTAACCAGTTGGTTTGGTAGACCATGGCGGGTAATGCAACATAAGTGAGAGAACTTAACATGGTGGCATAAATTGAGCAGGCTGCTGCCCACCATGGAATAGATTGTCCCCCTCGGAAATAATCATCAGTATTTTTATTCTTAAACATAAAAAACAATCCAACCAGCACAACACACAATAAATATACGACCAGTACGGACATATTTACCAAGCCGAAATCTTTTTTCGTTTGCTCTGGTACAACTTGCCATAGTGCTAAAGATTCAACTGAACTAGAGGAGTGATTTAAAGAGAAAGTATTCTTACCTTGAGTAATGATACTTTTGCTAATGAAAGTATCATTACTTAATTTCTGGCCTGCATTTAGTTGCGAGTATTGTGCCCAACTTTTGGTAATAGCATTGTACGAAAGTGTTTTACCTTGACTGGTAAAAGCTAAAATATGTGACTGACCTAAAGGACTAACGGTATTAATCTGTTCATTGAGCACTTGTTTGGCATAAACTATGTCACTTTGTGCTTGCCAAGTATTATTAGGAATAGTTGCTTTTGGATCAAATTTCCAAAGTATTTTATTTGGTGAAATATCATCATTAGCTTCCTTAAAGGGGCCGTTGATATGATAACCGCCAAGGGCGAATATTTTTATACTAGTGCCATCGTTTTGTACGACAAGTTGAACATTATTTATATAAGCACTTGTGGCGTTTTTAAGGGGTAAATTCGCTAATTTAGTCCATGCTGCTGTATTACCTAGGTTGTTTGTTAAGTTGTTTGGCGTTACTTGCAGTTCTCCAGCACTGTTATAAAAATTTTGTAAATTGAGAGCATAGAAGCTATTGCCAGCATCACTGCCTGTTAAAACATAAAGGATGTCATCAACAACAGTTGCAGATGGCGATAAAGATGCTTGCGGAAGTGAGGGTAAAGAAATACTACTCAATGATTTGTTCGCAGCATGCCAAACAAGTAAATTAACCAATGCTGAAGCATTATTATTATATATACCGCCAACAACAATTGTCGCATTGTTATAGTTGGTCGTTGCTGCAAAGCTTCTATTTCCGTTCTTTGGCTCTAATTTTGCCTGAGTATACTCACCATTATTTAACACCATTAACTCAGATGAATTATTGCTAGTATTAATAAGGTTTTCGGCTATAAAAGGTGCATTGGTTGTAATAATACCTGAAGAAATAAGTATATTTTCTTCTTGTTCGCTAAGCCATGCGCCATGGCCAATTTTTATTTCTCCGGATATAGATGTGTTTATTTTTTTCCAATTTATATAGGTATCGGCTGTAGATAAAAGCGGCATTAGTAAAGTAAACGTTGCTAATATTTTTAACAAATGATTAATCATAATAGTTTAAGTGGTATTTGTTTAGTGCTGTATACCTGTTATACCACTTGT
>MAAB01029618.1_pt1 | contig 43034 bp, 41 predicted proteins | sample 1115991 | NCBI WGS metagenome assembly MAAB01 (sample SAMN04961124, study PRJNA320927) | seawater metagenome | isolation source: sample BD02T18 sea water enriched with oil for 18 days | place: USA:Gulf of Mexico | collected 2013-07-27 | reverse complement strand
CCGATTGTCGCAATTAGTAAAAATATCAACTCACCTGCATATAAGTTACCGAATAAACGTAACGCTAATGATAAAGGACGAGCTAATAAGGTAACCATTTCAAGAATAAAGTTCACTGGGTATAAAGACCAGTGGCCAAAAGGTTGTGTGGTTAATTCTTTGATGAATCCGCCCACGCCTTTCACTTTAATTGAATAGTAAATAGTTAGAATAAATACGCCTAACGCAAGTGCAAAGGTCATATTAGGATCTGTTGTTGGAACTGGTTTCATGTAAACATGAGACATTTCAACGCCACCGACAATACTGATCAACCATGGAATTAAATCCACAGGCACCCAGTCCATTGCGTTCATTAATAAAACCCAAACAAAAACCGTTAAGGCTAATGGAGCAATTAATGGGTTAGTCCCGTGAAAAGTACTTTTCACGCTATCTCCGACAAACTCAACGATCATTTCAACTGCACATTGCAGTTTTCCTGGTACGCCAGTTGTTGCTTTTTTAGCAACAGAACGGAAAATACCAAGAAAAACGAGTCCTAAAAACACCGACCAACCAAGGGTATCTAAATGCACAGTCCAAAATGTATCACATGGATTAGCAGCACTGGCGTCAAGAGAACAGAGTCCCTGAGCATCAGCTGTTAGATTGGTTAAATGATGTTTAATATATTCTTGGCTGGTTAATTCAGCAGCTGAAGACATATTAATGTTCCTATGATTAAAGTTTAAAAAATAATTTTCTTATATCAGCAATACAAAAATCATTACTGATGTTTCAAAATAAATGGTGTTAATAATGGCATGGCCATAACTAAACAAAACATACTAAAAAATGGTAAAGGCAGAATAGTTAAAAACTTAAATGCCAAGGAAAATAACAACGCGGTTACTACCATTTTTAATTTCACGCCGCTAAAAAAGGATTCAACTACCAATTTTGACGACTTAGCCCCAGCAAATCTAAATGCTTTATAGGCAAATATAAAATTAGGGATTATACCAATACTGCCTCCAGCTAATGCTGAAATTGCGTAGGATAACCCCCAACAAAAATATGTTATTAAAGTAAAAATAAATACGACTAATATTGTTAAGCCAATTTGCTGATATGCGAACTTTCTACCGGGTTTAACTAATGAGTTTTGGTTAACTAAGCTCATTTATTACCCCAAGCTATTATTTCAACGAAATAATTCGTAATTATCAGACTTTATTTTTCTTTATTAAGTAAATAAACATTTTGAAAACTAAAGTAAAAACTTTAACTCTAAAAAGTCAGCGCAAGTATACTGATTTATGCTGTTAATGCAACAAAATAGGGCAGTTGACGCCCTATTTTTGTGCTAAAGATTGGATAAAATGTTGGGTTCAACTAAAAAGAACGGAAGCGAGCTACTATTCCGTCTAGCTCTTCTAAATTGGTATACGATATAACCAGCTTTCCTTTGCCTTTTTTGTTGTGAGCAATTGTGACTTCAGAACCAAATTTTTCGGATAAATTTTGTTCTAAATTTTTAGTGTCTGGGTCTTTGATTTTTTCTTCAATAACTTTTTCGGGAGCTTGTATTTTTTTAATTAGCGTTTCAGTTTCACGTACGGTTAGATCTTTAGCAACCACAGTTCTTGCAGTATTACTCTGCAAGTCATCCTCCAATGCTAATAAAGCACGTGCATGACCCATCTCAATATCACCGTGTTCAAGTAGTGTTTTAACATCGTCATTGAGTTTATTTAAGCGTAATAAATTAGACACAGCCGTACGAGACTTACCAACAGCATTAGCCACTTCTTGATGTGTTAGTTCAAATTCAGTTAATAGACGCTCTAAGGCAATAGCTTCTTCCATAGCATTAAGATCTTCACGCTGAATATTCTCAATTAAAGCAATAGCAATAGCTGCTTCGTCTGGCACATTTTTAATTAAACAGGGGACTTTATCTATTTCAGCTAACTGGGCAGCACGCCATCGACGTTCGCCGGCAATTATTTCATAAGTATTTTCACTGACATTTCGAACTACGATGGGCTGGATAATCCCCTGTGATCGAATTGAGTTTGATAAATCTTCCAGTGCTTCAGACGACATATCTTTACGTGGTTGGTACTTACCTTGTTGTAATTGTTCTATCGGTAAATACTGTAATTCACTGTCATCTGCAGAAGTTAGATTACTCTGAGCCACATCATCCATTATATTATTGGGAGTTGATGTTAATAATGCATCAAGACCACGACCTAGGCCTCTACGTTTTGCTGGACTCATAATTTTCCTTCGGATTTATCTAAATAGTTTGCAATAATTTTTAATTTACTGTGTTTTGTCTTGTTCTGCTTTACGTAGAATTTCACCGGCCAGTGCTAAATAAGCTTTTGCACCCGTGGACGATTTATCATAATACATAACAGGTGCACCAAAACTTGGCGCTTCGGCTAAACGAACATTACGAGGAATAACCGTACGATAAACTCTGTCACCAAAATGACGTTTTAATTGTTCAGAAACATCATTAGCCAACCGATTACGTGGATCGTACATAGTCCGTAATATTCCCTCTATATGTAATTTATCATTCACTACAGAAGTTAATTGTGAAACGGTATCCATCAATGCTGTTAATCCTTCTAATGCATAATATTCGCATTGCATGGGAACTAACACAGAGTCAGCCGCAGTCATTGCATTAACGGTAAGCATGTTTAATGAAGGAGGGCAGTCAATAATAATGTAATCATAATTATTTCGTATGGGCGCTAATGCATTTTTTAAGCGTTGCTCTCGCGAATAGACTTGCATCAATTTAATTTCAGCAGCGGTAACATCGGTATTTGCTGCAATTAAATCATAGGTACCTGAAGTTTCTTTACAAACCACTTCTTCAAATGATTTCTCTTCAACCAATAATTCATAACTTGTGGCATGTACTTTGTATTTATCAATACCACTAGCCATAGTGGCATTGCCTTGAGGATCCAAATCAATTAATAATACTTTTCGTTTTGTTGCTGCTAATGAGGCAGCTAAATTAACTGATGTTGTTGTTTTGCCAACCCCACCTTTCTGGTTAGCAACCGCAATTATTTTTCCCACAATAACCTCGAAAGTATTTAATTTTTTATTATTTTTTTAAGTTCAATGACATGACGCTCACCTTGCAAATTAGGCACGATTATTTCGCTACTGTCTACAAACTTTATATGTTCTGGCAATTGTTCTATTTCTTCGCGGGGAAATTGACCTTTCAGCGCAAAAAAACGTCCACTTTCATCTGCGATGAGATGTTGACACCAATTGACCATATCTTCAAGGGAAGCAAATGCTCGACTTAATACACCATCAAATAAGGTTTCGGGGTTATATTTTTCAACTCTTGATAAAACGGGAGTTACATTTTTAAGCTTTAGCTGGAAAACTACTTGCCTTAAAAAGGTTATTCTTTTACCCAAACTGTCGAGTAAGACAAAACTTTTTTCTGGGAATAAAATAGCTAATGGGATGCCCGGTAATCCTGGTCCTGTACCTACATCAATAAAAGATTGACCTTTTAGGACTTTGCCAACCATCAAGCTATCCATGATATGTTTAACGAGCATGTCGCTAGTATCACGAACTGAGGTTAAGTTATAAGCTTTGTTCCATTTATTTAATAATTCAACGTATTGAATCAGTAAATCTATTTGTGTTTCATTAAGCGATATTTCGCTTTTTTCAATCAGTTGTGTCAGTTGAGTTTTAAGTGTCATCTATTTTTCGCGTTTCAAATAATGTAATTAGGCTGTTTTACGTAATAAGCCATGTTTTTTTAAATAAACTAATAATAACGAAATTGCTGCAGGAGTAATACCTGAAATTCTTGACGCTTTGCCAATAGTTTCAGGACGAGCATCAGTCATTTTAGCAACGACTTCATTTGATAAACCAGAGATTTGTGTAAAATCAAAATCAAGAGGAATAAGCGTATTCTCATGACGTTTCTTTTTTTCTATCTCATCAAGCTGTCTATCTATGTAACCGGCATACTTTATTTGAATCTCGATTTGTTCTGCAGCTTGTTTATTATCAACTGCTGGACCTATACCTTCAATTTTCATTAAATCTTCATAACGTACTTCAGGGCGTCGCACGAGATCTTCAAGATTATTTTCTCGACTTATGTCAGATTTAAGTAATAAATTGATTTGATCCACTGACTGGTGATCTTTATGGATCCATGTTGATTTTAATCGTTGACGTTCAACTTCAACCATTTCCATTTTTTCATTAAAGGCTTGCCAGCGTTTTTCATCGACTAAACCTAATTTATGACCTTTTTCCGTTAATCTAATATCAGCATTGTCTTCACGTAATAACAAACGATATTCCGCACGAGAGGTAAACATGCGATAAGGTTCTTTGGTACCTAATGTCGCTAAATCATCAACCAATACACCGATGTAAGCCTCATCTCTTCCTAAATTTAGTTCTTCTTTACCTTGCACACGAGCAGCAGCGTTTGTTGCAGCTAATAAGCCTTGTGCTCCAGCTTCTTCATACCCCGTTGTTCCATTAATTTGTCCTGCAAAATACAAGTTTTCAACAAATTTACTTTCTAACGTTTGTTTTAAATCACGAGGATCAAAGTAATCATATTCAATCGCATAACCAGGTCGAGTTATATGAGCATTTTCAAAACCTTTGATTGATCGAACTAAGTCCATTTGCACGTCAAAAGGTAAACTTGTAGAAATTCCGTTCGGATAGATCTCATGAGTTGTTAACCCTTCTGGTTCAACAAATATTTGATGGGAATCTTTATCTGCAAAACGGGTGATCTTATCTTCAATTGATGGACAGTAACGAGGACCAATTCCTTCAATAACGCCGGTATACATAGGTGATCTGTCTAAACCACTTCGAATAATATCGTGAGTATTAATGTTTGTATGGGTGATATAACAAGGAACTTGCTCTGGATGATCATCTCTAGATCCCATAAATGAGAATACAGGGCGAGGATCATCCCCTGGCTGTGGTTCCATTTGTGCAAAATCTAAACTTCTCGCATCTAAGCGTGGTGGTGTACCTGTTTTCAAACGATCAATTCGAAATGGCATGTCACGTAAACTCTTAGCTAAATTTTCACTAGAAGGATCGCCTGCTCGACCGCCTTGATAATTATTTAAACCAATATGTATTTGACCTGCTAAAAATGTTCCTACGGTCAGTACTACTGACTTAGCTTTAAATTTCAAGCCCATTTGTGTTGAAACACCGACAACCTTATTACTCTCTAAAATAAGATCATCACAAGGCTGCTGAAAAATAGTTAAATTCTCTTGGTTTTCTAAAAAATTACGGACAAATGATTTATATAAAATACGATCAGCTTGTGCTCTCGTTGCCCTAACTGCTGGGCCTTTGCTTGCATTTAGTGTTCTAAATTGAATTGCAGCATGGTCGGTAGCCATAGCCATTAATCCGCCTAGGGCATCAATTTCTTTCACCAAATGTCCTTTACCAATACCGCCTATAGCAGGATTACACGACATTTGTCCTAAAGTATCGATGTTATGAGTTAACAATAAAGTTTTACAACCCATACGTGCTGCTGCAAGACATGCTTCAGTTCCTGCATGACCACCACCAACAACGATTACGTCATAAGATTCTTGATACCACATAAATTTAGACCTTGGTTTGACTATTAAAAAATATTTAATGAATGATTAATTTTATAAAAATAAGTTATTCAAAATTTAGGGAACGTATTTTAGCGCTTTTTTACGATAAGGGGAATGATCAAATGACTAAAAAGATCTGTGTGTGATCCTTCTTATAATATATAAGATCTTTAAAGAGATCTTATTACTATTACTTATTAGTAAAGCCATTTTCTGTTGATAAGTACTTTTTCTTTATATAGAACAGTTTATTAGTTCAATGATAACATTGTGATCAATCTTTGATCAAAGGGCTTTAAACCTATGATCAAAACAGCCAGTTATCCACAGTCAAAATTAATACAAATTATACACACTGAATAATAATAAGAAATTAATAGCTTTTACCCAGAGTTATCCACATCGAACATATATATAGGATAGTTTTGTTGATAACTTATGGGTAAGATCTTTATAAAAGATCACTATTGCTAGTTAACCATTGCTGAGCGAGATCCTCTGGATCTATTTCTTCTCTCATATCTAGGGTTTTCAAAGTGATTATTTCATTACAACATCTTGTTAATAAAAGAGTTTGTATATCTTTAGCTGCTTTACAAAATGTATCATAGTTAGAATCTCCTATGCCTATGATCATAAATTTCACCGTGGATAGATCTACTGTGCTTTTTTTAAGATCTTCAATGAAGCTTTGAATATTGTCTGGAAAGTCTCCTGCGCCATGTGTCGAGGTACAAATTAACCATGTTTGATTTTTGCTGTTTATTTCTTCAAATTTAGGACTTAGATGAAGTGTGACTTGATGATTTAAGGCTAATAAAGTTTCTTCACACGCTTCAGCAACATACTCAGTTCCCCCTAACATACTGCCTACAATAATTTGAAAAGAGCTCATTTCGTTCCTTATTTATCTATAAATATTTGTCAATTTAAGTCTATTTGCCAATACAAAATGATGAGAATATTTCCGTTAATAAGTCGTCATTAGTGAATTCACCGGTTATTTTGTTGAGTTCTTGCTGACATAAACGCAATTCTTCTGCCAGAATTTCACCTGCGACATAAGATTCAAGTTGATCTAAACCTATTATTAAATGGTGATGAGCCTTTTCTAGTGCTGATAAATGACGTCTTCTCGCCATAAATCCGCCCTCAGTACTTCCTTGATAGCCCATAATACTTTTTAAATGTTCTTTTAACGCATCAATACCATCGCCATTTTTGGCGGATATAGTTACCGTAGGAAGCTGGTTGTTTTCTGAAAAGCCAGTCGCTACGGCTTTAATATCTGCTTTATTTTTAATAACCGTTAAGCCAATATTTTTGGGAAGTTTTTCAAAAAATTCTGGCCATAAATTTTGTGGATCATTATTATTATCTTCAGTGGCATCAACCATTAACAATACGCGGTCTGCTTGATTGATTTCTTGCCAAGCACGCTCAATACCTATTTGTTCAACCTGATCGCTACTTTCTCGTAAACCGGCAGTATCTATAATATGAAGTGGCATGCCATCAATATGAATTTGCTCTGAAAGCACATCACGCGTTGTTCCTGCTATATCTGTTACTATTGCGGCATCTCGTCCGCTTAGAGCATTCAGTAAGCTGGATTTACCTGCATTAGGGCGTCCAGCTATAACAACGCGCATACCTTCACGAATAATGCTGCCCTGATGAGCTTGGCTTTGTACTTTTTCAACTTGCGTGATGATCTTTTTAAGATCATTGACGACTTTTACATCTGCAAGAAAATCTATTTCTTCTTCAGGGAAGTCAATTGCGGCTTCAACATACATTCGTAAATGAATAGTACTTTCAACCAACTGATTTACTAATCTTGAAAAGTCGCCTTGTAACGAGTGCAACGCACATCGGGCGGCTTGCTCTGAGCTCGAATTGATCAAGTCGGCTATGGCTTCTGCTTGGGTAAGATCTAATTTATCGTTAATGAACGCTTGTTCACTAAACTCTCCTGGTTGTGCCATACGTACTTTAGGAAGCGCTAATATCTCTTTTAATAACATATCTAATATAACAGGACCGCCGTGGCCTTGTAGTTCTAGAACATCTTCACCAGTAAAAGAATGTGGTGCTTTAAAAAATAGCGCTATACCTTGATCTAAAGCCTGTTGATTGGCGTCATTAAACGGTAAGTATTCAGCTTTTCTTACTTCAGGTATTCTGCCTAAAATGGCTTGGGCGACATTTTTTACTTCAGGACCTGATATTCGAATGATACCAACTCCACCACGACCCGGTGCAGTAGCTTGCGCGGCAATAGTTTCTTTTTTATATAATGCTTCGGTCATATTGGATTCCTTATAAATAGCGAGGCTATTATAGACTTTTATCGTTCACAAATAAAAAAGGCGACCAATTAGGCCGCCTTAATAGTTAGTAATTTTTTTCTACTTTTCAGTTTTAGCTAATTTAGCTTGCTTAGCTTTTTCAATGCCGCTGAAAATAATTTTCATTTGAGCGATTGAAATTAAGTTACTGATGAACCAGTAAAGTACTAAACCTGAAGGGAACCACGCCATAAATACTGAGAATGCGACTGGCATATATTGCATGATTTTCTGTTGCATTGGATCTTGTATCGTCATAGGTTGCATTTTTTGCATAATGAACATACTTACGCCCATAAACACAGGTAATATAAAGTACGGATCCATAGTAGAAAGATCCTCTATCCAGAAAAAGAAAGGTGCGTGTCGTAATTCAACACTTTCTAAAAATACCCAATACAAGGCTAAGAATATAGGCATTTGTATTAACATAGGTAAACAACCGCCGGCAGGATTAACTTTTTCTTTCTTGTACATTTCCATGGTGGCTTGCGACATTTTCTGGCGGTCATCACCGAAGCGCTCTTTTAACTGTGCCATTTTAGGGGCAAGTTCACGCATTTTAGCCATTGATGTGTATTGTGCTTTCGTTAATGGATACATAGCTCCTTTAACAACAAGGGTGATTACAATAATCGCAAAACCCCAGTTAATCACTAAAGATTGAATTTGCAATAACAGCCAAAATAATGGCTTACTGATCATCGACAAAAATCCGTAATCAATCGTTAAACCTAAGAAAGGTGCAATTTCGTCTAGTACGTATTGATCCTTAGGGCCTACATAAAATACTGCTGAAGTTGTTGCTTGGCTATTTGCCTCAATGGTAATTGCAGGAGATTTGAAACCAATAACGGCTTCACTATTTGGAGAATAGTCTGAATAAATCTGGTTATCAGCCGCTTGACTAGGTACCCAAGCTGAAACAAAGTAATGCTCCAACATTGCAACCCAACCACCGGCAGTTGTTACTTTTAACCTTGTATCTTTAATATCATCAAAGTCATATTTTTCATAACGATCTTCAGTAGTAGAATAAGCAGCGCCACGATAAGTGGGCATTAACGAACTACCACTTTCAACAACGGTAGACTGTTTTAATTGCGCATACATTTGCACACTTGCAGCTGTAGTTGCGGTATTATTAATAATATATTCAACATTTACACTGTAACTCTCTTTGGTGAAGGTAAAGCGCTTAGTTACATTTAAACCATTTTCTGCAGTATATTCTAAATCGACAATTAAAGGATTTTCATCATTCAACTGATAATTTACCTTACTTGCTTGATAAATAGGACGTCCAGGTACAACTCTATCTAAGCCTTGTGCACCTGTTAATCCGCTTTGAGCAACATATTTTCTATTACCATTTTGCATGATGGTAAAAGGAATACCGTTACCTTGTTCGGTATCAAACTTTATTAATTTAGCTTCAACAATATCGCCACCGCGTGTCGCGATTTTCACCGCTAGTACATCGGTATTGATGCTGATTAATTGTTCGCTTGTTTTTACTGTAGTTGAAGTTGGCATTGCTGAACCAGATGATTCAGGAACAAAGTCTCCACTACCTGCGGTATTTTGATTTGCACTTTGATTTATTGTTTGTTCAGCAATTACCGGAGCATTATCTTTTTCATATTCTGTATATAACAAAAAGCTAACAATCAATAGGGCAATAAAAAGAAAACTGCGTTGAGATTCCATAGTTTATTATTTCTCTTTTTTTGTTGTTGATGGCACGGGATCTTCACCGCCCGCGTTTAATGGATGGCATTTTAGTATACGTTTGCCCGCTAACCAACAACCTTTTAACACACCGAAGCGATTTATTGCTTCAATGGCATAAAAAGAGCAAGTTGGATGGAATCGACAGTTACTGCCAAGTAGAGGGCTAAGCCAGCGCTGGTAAGCTTTTACTAAAGCTATGGCTAGTTTTTGTGGCGTTGAATTATTTTTCGCCATATTTTTTCTAATTGTTTTCTAATTTCGGTATTTTCGAGCTTATCAGTACCTGATTTCACCATAACGACCATATCAATGTTGGGTAAGTCGTGTTGATGGAGTCGAAAGCTTTCTCTTATTTGACGTTTAATACGATTTCGTTGAACAGCTAATTTAACACGTTTTTTAGCAATAGCTAAGCCTAAACGATTACGTTCATCAGTATTTGGAGTAACAAGAATTGTTATATGGCTAGAGCCGAAACGAAGAGGTTTAGAAAATACAGATTGAAAGTGACCGGGAGTCAACAAACGTGACTCCCGATTAAATTCATAATTAACCATGATGGCTAACAGATCTCTTATTTAAAGATTAAAGAAGAGATTATGCGCTAAGCCTTGCACGGCCTTTAGCACGACGACGTGAAATTACTGCACGTCCGTTTTTTGTTGCCATACGTGCACGGAAACCGTGGTTGCGTTTACGCTTTAATACACTAGGTTGAAATGTTCTTTTCATTACGCTAATCCGTCTGTTGTTGTTGCCCTGGCAAACAGCCGTATTGAGCACACTGGTTCTAAAAAAAGAGGCCGAATTATATAGTTTGTCGTTTGCGTTGTCAAAGCTTATAACAATCTATTTTCAAATGATCCTTGTTAGATCTTTATGATCTAAATTTATATCCACAGGTTCATAACATTTGTTATTTTATTTATTAAAAATATTCATAAATAATTGCCTATAGCTAAATAATATGGAAATAGATTTTTAGTATTAAATTAGTCTAAAAATACCATTTTTACTGATTTAACATGGATTTTATTATTTTATTTTCAATAAAAGTGCAACTATTTAAAAGTCAATATTGCAGTTGTGGATAACTATAGTGATAATAGACCAAATACTAAAAAGTTATATATGCTTACCTTCTGTAAAATGGCTTTAAATTTTCAAATGTCATTATAAGCAAAAGTAATGTAATACCTGGAGCACTTGGTTGGATAATTCACTTTGGCAGCGATGCCTTTCAGTTTTGCAAGAAGAATTGCCCGCACAGCAATTTAGTATGTGGATTCGTCCGCTTCAATGTGTTGTTGCCGATAACATCATGACTTTGTATGCTCCAAATCGTTTCGTTCTTGACTGGGTTCGAGATAAATATGTAAGCCGTATAAATGAATTAGTTACTTTACAAGATAGTGCTAACCCGCCTTTATTGCGATTTGACGTTGGTAGTATTCCAAATAAAACAACTGCTCAAAATGTTGTTAATAATATTCCACAATTTGCGAGTCCAGCTAAAAAATCTACTGAACTAGAAAGTAATTTACCTAAAACGACTAATGTACGTGTTAAATATACTTTTGATAATTTCGTTGAAGGTAAGTCTAACCAATTGGCCCGAGCTGCCGCCTCTCAAGTAGCTGATAATCCTGGAACTGCTTATAATCCATTGTTTATTTATGGTGGCACAGGGTTAGGTAAAACCCATTTATTACATGCGGTTGGTAATGGTATTTTACTAAACAAGCCTAATGCTAAAATTGCATATATGCATTCAGAACGTTTTGTACAGGACATGGTCCGCGCGTTGCAAAATAACGCAATGGAAAAATTCAAACATTATTATCGTAGTGTCGATGCATTATTAATTGATGATATTCAATTTTTTGCAGGAAAAGACCGAACTCAAGAAGAGTTTTTCCATACCTTTAATGCTTTGCTTGAAGGGAATCAACAAATAATATTAACGAGTGATAGATATCCTAAAGAAGTTGATGTTGAAGACAGGTTGAAATCTCGTTTTGGTTGGGGGTTAACAATTGCAATAGAGCCTCCTGAATTAGAAACACGTGTTGCTATCCTTAAACGAAAAGCACAAGAGAATCATATTAATTTGGCTGACGAAGTCGCCTTTTTTATCGCGAAGCGTTTACGTTCAAATGTTAGAGAATTAGAAGGGGCATTGAATCGTGTTATCGCTAATGCTAACTTTACAGGTAGACCAATAACAATTGATTTTGTTAGAGAAGCATTACGAGATTTACTTGCCTTACAAGACAAGTTAGTTAGTATCGACAATATTCAAAGAACAGTTGCCGAGTATTATAAGATTAAAGTATCGGACTTACTTTCAAAGCGTCGAAATAGATCTGTTGCTAGACCTAGACAGGTTGCAATGGCATTATCTAAGGAATTAACTAATCATAGTTTACCTGAAATAGGTGATGCATTTGGTGGGCGAGATCACACCACGGTTCTTCACGCATGTCGTAAGATAAAAACTTTACGTGAAGAGTCACATGATATAAAAGAAGATTATTCTAATTTAACTAGAACACTTTCGTCATAGCTTTCAATATAATAATAAGTAAATAAACAGATAGGTAGATAAATGAAGTTTTCATTAAATAGGGAATTATTGCTAAAACCGCTTTTATTGGTTTCAGGTGCCGTTGAACGTAAAAGTACATTACCTATTCTTGGTAATATTCTTTTAGATATAAATGGGCAGTCACTGACACTGACAGCTACCGATCTAGAACTTGAAATGGTGTCTAATACGCAAATAGATAACCATGGTGACGACGGTAAAATTACTATTCCTGCAAGAAAACTTCTCGATATTTGTAAAAGCTTACCTGATGACTCGTTATTAACTTTTGAGTTAATTAACGAAACCATCACTATTAGTACAGGTCGTAGTAAGTATTCTTTATCAACTTTACCTGCGGTAGATTTTCCTAATATAGAGCAATGGAAAGGCGATGTAGAATTTCAGTTATTTAAATCTGACTTACTACGCTTAATTGAAAGTACTCATTTTTCCATGGCAAATCAAGATGTTAGGTATTATCTTAATGGTATGTCAATTGAAACAGAAGGCAATGAAATTCGTTCAGTTGCAACAGATGGACACCGTCTTGCAATTTGTAAAATTTCAGCGGGTGAACTATCTCTACCTTCCAGACAAGTTATTGTTCCTCGTAAAGGTATTCTAGAAATTATTAGATTGCTAGATCCGGTAGAAGAAAATGTTCAAGTATTTCTTGGCTCTAACCATATCCGAATTATTGATAGTGAATTTTCGTTTACCAGTAAATTAGTTGATGGCCGCTTTCCTGATTATCGTCGCGTATTACCACGTAACGGTGATAAAGTTTTAAATACGAGTAAAGATAATTTACGTCAATTATTATCACGTGCTTCTATATTGTCTAATGATAAATTCAAAGGCGTACGTTTAAACTTTTCTGCGCAAGAGCTAAAAATTACCGCTAATAATCCTGAGCAAGAACAAGCTGAGGAGGTATTAGAAGTAGACTTTCCTTATGATGAAGTTGAAATTGGTTTTAATGTAAATTATGTACTTGATGTTCTGAGTGCTATAAAGGAACCTGAAGTTAAGTTTACCCTCGCTGATGCTAATAGCAGTGTCGTTATTGAGGGTGCTGAATCTAACGAAGCTATCTATGTAGTTATGCCAATGCGTTTGTAATGAGTATTGAAAAACTCACTGTTTTTGATTTTAGGAATCTAGCTCCAGAACCTATAGAATTAAACGATAATATAAATTTTGTTATCGGTGATAATGGCAGTGGTAAAAGTAGTCTGTTAGAAGCTATTTTTTACCTTGGTCATGGTAAATCATTTAGAACGTCTCAAGTTGAAAATTTATTTACCCACAATAAAATAAAGTTTGTTGTTAGCGCTAGAGACAATAAAGGATTACAGTTAGGTGTTGCTAAAAACTTCGATACAGGTTTAACTGAAATCAGAGTAGCGGGTGAAAAGCACCGTCAACTCTCGCAGCTTGCTAAAAATGTTGCTGTGCAAGTTATTACTCCAGAAAGTTTTAAATTGTTTTTTGGTGGCCCAAAACAAAGACGACGGTTTATTGATTTAGGTTTGTTTCACGTGAAACATTCTTTTTCAGATTCTTGGAAAGAGTTTTCCAGAGTTTTAAAACAAAGGAATGCATGTTTAAGAAATAAAGCTGATAACGAAACGTTAAGTTATTGGACGCAAGTATTTTGTCAAGCTTCGGTTAATGTAGCAAAACTGCGTGATGACTATATAAAAGAACTTTCAGAAGAACTTAAACCTTGGTTAGTTTTAATGTTACCAAGCTTAGCTGCAGATATTTCAATCTCTTACATGCAGGGGTGGAATAGTAAAAAATCGCTAAGTGATATTTTAGAACAAAACAAAGAACGTGAAATTAAATCTGGCTTTAGTTTATATGGCGCTCAAAAGTTTGATGTTAAATTTCTCACGGGTAACGTGATTATTGATAACCAATTATCACGTGGACAACAAAAGTTGTTTTTACTGGCTTTAACTTTTGCTCAAGCAAAATTGATTGAAAAAGTTAAACGAGTAAAACCAATTTTATTGATAGATGATGTAGGTGCAGAACTAGATTTAAATTCTAGAAACTTACTTAACCAAGCAATAAATGAATTGGATTGCCAAGTTATAATAACGGCAATTGATCGGGTCGCAGTTGAACCTTTGGTTCCTAGTGATAATAATTATAAGATGTTTCACGTGAAACATGGACTAATCTCAGCAATAGGCAATACGCTATGACAGTAGAAAATGAATACGGCTCAGACAGTATTAAAGTTCTAAAAGGACTTGACGCTGTACGTAAAAGACCAGGAATGTACATTGGTGATACGGATGATGGCAGTGGTTTGCATCATATGGTATTTGAAGTTTTAGATAATTCTATCGATGAAGCTTTAGCGGGACACTGTAGTGAAATTGTCGTTAAAATACATCTAGATGGCTCGGTATCTGTTAAGGATGATGGTCGTGGTATTCCAACCGATATTCACCCTGAAGAGGGAATTTCTGCAGCTGAAGTTATAATGACAGTACTTCATGCTGGTGGTAAATTCGGTGGTGACGATTCTGGTTATAAAGTTTCTGGTGGTTTACATGGTGTTGGCATTTCAGTAGTAAACGCTTTAAGTAGCAAATTAAAACTGAATATTCGTAGAGCGGGTAAACTTTACGAACAGGTATATAGTGCTGGAGAACCTGATGCACCTCTAGCTGAAGTGGGCGTTAGTGATAAAACCGGTACTGAAGTACGTTTTTGGCCAAGTGAAGATACCTTTTCAGACGTTTTATTTCACTACGACTTATTAGTTAAACGTATTCGTGAGTTATCTTTCTTAAATTCAGGTATATCAATTCGTTTAGTTGATGAACGCGAAGCCGGCAAAGAAGATCACTTTAAATTTGATGGTGGTATCCAAGCTTTTGTTGATTACTTAAATACCAACAAAACACCAGTGAATGAAGAAATATTCTACTTCGATTTAGCACGTGAAGATGGAATCATTGTAGAAGTTGCTATGCAATGGAATGATGGTTTCCAAGAAAGTATTCACTGTTTTACCAATAATATTCCACAACGTGATGGCGGTACTCATTTAAGTGGTTTCCGTACAGCTTTAACACGTACGCTTAATAGTTATATGGTAAAAGAAGGGCTTAATAAAACGAAGAAAGGCGGCAACACAGAAACGAGCGCCTCTGGTGATGATGCTCGTGAAGGACTAACTGCTGTAATTTCAGTTAAGGTTCCAGACCCTAAATTCTCTTCACAAACAAAAGATAAATTAGTTTCTTCAGAAGTAAAAACTGCTGTTGAACAAGCAATGGGCGAGAAATTAGGTGAATATTTATTAGAAAAACCTTCTGTTGCTCGTACTATTATTATGAAGATTGTTGATGCAGCTAGAGCGCGTGAAGCTGCTCGTAAAGCGCGTGAGATGACTCGTCGTAAAGGTGCATTAGATATAGCTGGTTTACCTGGTAAGTTAGCGGATTGTCAGGAAAAAGATCCTGCATTATCTGAACTCTATATTGTGGAAGGAGACTCTGCTGGTGGTTCAGCCAAGCAGGGACGAAATCGTAAAAACCAAGCCATCTTACCGTTGAAAGGTAAAATACTTAACGTAGAAAAAGCGCGTTTTGATAAAATGATTTCTTCACAAGAAGTTGGAACGCTAATAACTGCATTAGGTTGTGGTATTGGCCGTGATGAATATAATCCAGAAAAACTTCGTTACCATAGTATTATTATAATGACCGATGCCGATGTCGATGGATCTCATATACGTACTTTGTTGCTGACATTCTTTTATCGTCAAATGCCTGAAATTATGGAACGTGGCCATATCTTTATCGCCCAACCACCACTTTATAAAGTGAAAAAGGGTAAACAAGAACGTTATATTAAAGATGATGATGGCTTAACAGAATATTTAACAACATTAGCATTAGATAATGCTGAAATTCACGTTAATGAATCAGCTCCTTCAATTAATGGTATTGCATTAGAAAACTTAGTGAAACAGTACCGTAAAACGCACGACATCATTAAACGATTGTCACGTCAAATACCTGCTGATATTTTAGAAAAAATGATATACAGCAAAGAAATTGACAAGGCAGATTTTACTGATAAATCAAAAGTTGAAGCTTGGACCAATGATTTAGTCACACAATTAGAAAACCAAGATGGTAATGGTTCCATATATTCTGCTGATATAAAACATGATCAAGAAAGAAATATCTTCTTTCCTAGCTTCAATGTTCGTCAACATGGTATCGACCATATTTATGATTGTGGATACGAATTCATTCATTCAAAAGAATTTGAAACTATTTTCGGTTTAAATACGGCAATTAATGGTTTAATTGAAGAAGGTGGTTATGTAAAACGTGGCGAGAAAGTTAAACCGATAAGTAGTTTTGAAGAAGCGCTTAATTGGTTAATGGCAGAATCAAAACGTGGTCAATACATACAACGTTATAAAGGGTTGGGTGAGATGAACCCAAGTCAGTTATGGGAAACTACCATGGATCCTGAAACTCGTCGTATGCTACAAGTGACTATTGAAGATGCTATTGCAGCAGACCAATTGTTTACTACGCTAATGGGTGATCATGTAGAGCCGCGCAGAAATTTCATCGAAGCAAATGCATTAAATGTAGCTAACTTAGACGTATAGTTTAGCTCGCAGCGTTAAAATAAAAAATGCCCGGACATCACATCCGGGCATTTTAACATTCAGCAATACACGAATTGATTATATTTATCATTACTGAGTAAAAGCTCAAATAATGTTAACTTGTTACTAGGCTAATAATAAAGCAGTCGGTATACTTAATCACATTAGCCGTTATCGGCAACATTAACACAAATAATGAATCGGAAAATTATGAGTACGTTCAATATAAAAACATTTCAAGGACTAATCTTTCAGCTACAAGACTACTGGTCTCGCCAAGGATGTGTCATCGTTCAACCACTTGATCTTGAAGTCGGTGCAGGTACATTTCATCCAATGACCTTTTTACGTTCAATTGGCCCAGAGCCAATGAACAGTGCTTTTGTTCAACCTTGTCGTCGTCCTACGGATGGTCGCTATGGTGAAAATCCAAATCGTTTACAGCATTACTATCAATTTCAAGTAATGTTAAAACCTTCTCCAATAAATATCCAAGAGTTATATTTGAATTCGTTAAAAGAATTAGGGATAGATCCACTTGTTCATGATATCCGTTTTGTAGAAGACAACTGGGAATCACCAACCCTAGGTGCTTGGGGTTTAGGTTGGGAAATTTGGCTAAATGGCATGGAAGTATCACAATTCACTTATTTTCAACAAGTAGGTGGTTTAGAGTGTACTCCCGTTACTGGAGAGATTACTTATGGTCTAGAACGTTTAGCTATGTATATACAAAACGTTGATAGTATTTATGATCTTGTATGGGCTGACGGACCAATGGGTAAAGTATTATACGGTGATATTTTTCATCAAAATGAAGTCGAACAATCAACGTATAATTTTGAACATGCGGATGTTGATGCATTATTCAATACTTTCGATCAATGTGAAAAAGACAGCCAAAAATTAATTGAAGCTGGCTTAGCATTACCAGCGTATGAACAGGTAATGAAAGCATCTCATGCTTTTAACCTGTTAGACGCCCGTCACGCTATCTCAGTGACAGAACGTCAACGATATATCCTAAGAGTAAGAACATTGTCGAAAGCCTGTGCACAGGCTTATTATGACAAACGTGAAGAATTGGGATTCCCTCTTTGTAAAAATGATGAAACCACTGAAGGGAAATCATAATGAACACTGAAACTTTACTTATAGAATTAGGCACAGAAGAGTTACCACCAAAATCGTTAAAAAATCTGGCGGTCACTTTTTATCAACAAATTAAAGATCAGTTGGATAACGCAAATTTAACTTATGAAGATATTAAGTGGTTTGCCACGCCGCGACGATTAGCCGTTAAGGTTATAAAGTTAGAAGCAAAACAAGCGGATAAAGAAATTGAAAAACGTGGACCTGCTGTAAACGTAGCATTTGATACTGAAGGAAATCCAAGTAAAGCCGCTCAAGGTTGGGCTCGCTCAAATGGTATCAGCGTAGATGAAGCACAACGTTTAAAAACAGATAAAGGCGAATGGTTATTACATCGTGCTACACAGGCAGGTAAAACCGTTGAAGAACTTATTCCAACAATGGTTAATTTTGCCATAAGCAAATTACCTATCCCAAAACCAATGAGGTGGGGAAGCACGCGTACACAATTTATTCGTCCTGTTCACACATTAACTATGCTGTTTGGCGAAAAGTTAATTGCAGGTGAAACACTAGAAGTTAGCTCAAGTAATGTCGTAACAGGTCACCGTTTTCATTACGACGGATTAGTTACTTTAGCGCATGCAGATGAATATGAAGAAAAGTTGAAAGCTGCGTACGTGCAGGTCGATTACCAAGAAAGACAAGCATTAATTTTACAGCAAATTAATAAAGCGGCTGAGCAATTAAACGGTGAAGCATTAGTCGATGATGATTTGTTAGAAGAAGTAACTGGCCTGGTTGAATGGCCAGTCGTTTTGATTGGTAGTTTTGACGAAGCATTTTTGCAAGTTCCAGCGGAACCGCTGATTTATTCGATGAAAGATCATCAAAAATATTTCCCTGTAAACGACAAAAATGGTCAATTACAGAACAAGTTTATTTTTGTTACTAATATCGAAAGTAAAGATCCGCAGCAAGTTATCAAAGGCAACGAAAAAGTTATTCGTCCACGCTTAGCTGATGCTGAGTTCTTCTTTAAAACTGATAAAAATAAAACGCTAGAGTCACGTTTAGAAAGTTTATCTTCAGTGTTATTTCAAAAACAACTGGGTACATTAAAAGAAAAGTCAGAGCGTATTGCTGCTTTAAGTGAAGTTATTGCCAATAAAATTGGTGAAAACCCAGCACAAGCAAACCGTGCAGGTTTGCTCAGTAAAACAGATTTAATGTCAGATATGGTTTTAGAGTTTCCACAAGTGCAAGGCACCATGGGGAAATATTATGCTCAACATGACGGCGAAGTTGCTGAAGTGGCACAAGCACTAGAGGATCAATATCGACCTCGTTATGCCGGTGATGCACTACCAGAAGGTAATATTGGTTGTGCTGTAGCTATTGCTGATAAGGTAGATAGCTTAGTTGGAATCTTTGGTATAAATCAGCCACCAAAAGGCGATAAAGACCCATTTGCTTTACGTCGTGCGGCAATTGGTTTAATCAGAATTATTATCGAAAAACAATTGTCATTAGATATCAGTGAGTTAATTAACGAAAGTATTTCTTTATATGGTAATAAACTTGCTAATGAAAATGTTAGTAAACAGGTTATCGACTTTGTTTTAGGTCGCTTTAGAGCATATTACCAAGAGCAAGGTATATCAGTAGATGTTATTCAGGCCGTTTTAGCAAATGCATCTACAGCGCCATTAGACTTTGAAAAACGCATCAAAGCTGTTAACCACTTTAAAACACTTGAAGAGGCAGCAACACTTGCCGCGGCTAACAAGCGAGTAGGTAATATTTTAGCGAAATTCAAAGGCGAACTATATACAGAGTTTAAAGCTAACTTAGCTTCTGAATTGGCAGAGAAAGCATTAGCTGAAGCCTTTAATGAAGTGAAAACTAATATCGCACCAATGATGGCGGCTAAGGACTACCAAGCGGCTTTAACAGCACTCGCTTGTTTAAAAGCACCGATTGATAATTTCTTTGATAACGTAATGGTAATGGCCGATGACGAAGCGGTTAAAACAAATCGTCTAACGTTATTGAATGAAATCAGAAATAGCTTCTTTGCGATAGCCGATGTTGCACTTTTGCAATAGAAAAAATATGAGAGATAACTTTAGTTAATAAAGTAAATACTTAAAGGGAAAGCGTTATGCTTTCCCTTTTTTGATCAAATAAAGGTAGGGTTTTGTATCTGTCTGTTGAGCAATAAGTTCATGCTCCATAAAACGACAAAAACTTGGGATATCACGGGTAGTCGATGAATCGTCAGCTTCAACCAATAAGGTTTCTTGTTCTGCTATTTTTCTGATAGTTTTTCTTACCATCATTACCGGTTCAGGACATCGTAAACCTACGGCATCTAAAATGTGATCAGCGTTTTTGAAAATTATTTCAGAGCTAGTGCTCATAATTGTATGCTACGAAAAGTGATTATTATGGCAAGTTTAACAAATATTAAGTTGAACAGGGCGCTGAACTTAAATTTTATTCACAAACCCTTGAATGTTCAAACTATTTTCTAGATAAAGTAAATGTTGTACGGCAGCTGTTTTACTAGGAAAAGGTTTGCTTAACACACGGAAAAGCTCATTGTGCAGTAAAACCCGGAAAACTACAGAGCTATGTTTATTTAAAACTACTGTTTTTTGATGAGCATTTTCGATTCGTTGATAAGCGCCAACTTGAACATACCACATCGGTGAAGTGACATTATGTGCCTCAGTATGTAGTGGTGTTGTGGATATTTTTTTTGGTTGAACGATAACTGCGGCAACTATCGCCTTATCTTTGATAGCTGATATTTTATCTTTATTAGTACGAAGCTTTGAATAAGAACGAGTGTTTGAAGTAAACAACCAATTAAATGATAAAAATATTGAATGATTTGTGTCTAAAGCATCTTGATTAAAGCGACTCGATTGACCGAATGTTAAAGATAAATTATCAGTAAATTGATAACTAGCCGCAATCTTCAAATAAGGTGCTATAGCATTTGTTTCTACCAATAACTGATTAGATGAAGATGATACTAGATTGATACCCAGGCCAAATTTAAGTGTTAAGTCTTTATGATGTAATTTAGTAAAGTTAACGCCAGAAGAAAAACTTTTGTATTCGCCGTAAAGTATTTGATCATTACTAATTATTTTTAAATCACCGCTTTGTTGATAATTAGCTTCAAATTCAAAACTCTCTAATAACTGATATTGATAAATTAAGCCGTAACCTGAAGAAGATTCTTGTTTGGAGTGATAACTAATTTGTGGTGAAAGTGCATGCTGGCTGGCAATAACTGGCAAGTGAGATAAAAATAACCCGCAAAATAAAACAGATAAAGATCGCATAGAGAATAATGATACTAGCTTGTTAAATTGAATAAATACTATCAAGATCACCAGAAAATTGTAACTTAAATTAAACAAGACGATTTATATTCGTTCTAACGTCAATCGAATGGTAATTTTGCTTGCTTTGTTAAGGGATGAGTGAATAATCAAAGGAGGGTTGGCAAACAAGTCGATGCCATTAAGTTCTCGTACAAGGAAAGATAATGTTATGTCATTTCTAACTTCATCCGTATTGAAGTTATCTTCTATTATTCTCGTTTGCCTTATTAGTACAAGTGTACTTGCTGATCAAGCGGCAACGCGTAAAACTTTCAAACAAGCTGAAAAACAAGTTTGGCAAGCTAACTCAGCCCGCTATCAAACGCTGTACCAGCAATTACATTATTATCCATTACAGCCCTATTTGGATCAGCAAAGGTTAATGCATGGCATTAAATTATCCGATGCTGAAGAAATTAGACTGTTTCTTGAAAAATATAAAGGCTCTCCATTAGATTGGCCATTAAGGAAGAAATGGCTTAAATATTTGGCTAATCGTAATAAACAGCGCTTATTTCAGCATTTTTATACGCCGACAACTAATGTTGAACTCACTTGCCAGTACTATAGGTATCAACTTAAGTCGGGTATTGCTGAGTCAAATATCTTACCCAAAGTTACGAAAATATGGGTAGTGGGAAAGTCACAACCAAAAGTATGTGATCCACTCTTTGTTCTTTGGGAAAAAGCCGGTTATAGAAGTAAACAAGCGATTTGGCAGCGATTAGCTTTAGCGGCAGATGGCGGGAAGCACACGCTAATTCCATATCTAACTCGTTTATTACCAGAGAACGAGCGATACTTAGGTAAACTTTGGCATAAAGTACGTAGAGATCCATCGTATATTTCTCGCATGAGCAGGTTTCCTCATAAGTCAGCTAAAGAAGCTGTTATTGCAGCTTATGGCTTGAAACGGCTTATTTGGCGGGACCCTTCAAGAGCAATTAAAGTATATGACAAGGCGATTAAAGTATTGCCATTTACCGAGCAGCAAAATCAACAAATTGTATTAAAGTTTGCTATTGCTTTGGCCAGTAAAAATCATAAAAAGTCGAAGGATTGGTTAGCTAAAGTAGATGAAAACTTACAATCGAAAAGTATAGTCCAATGGCGTATGGCTGATCTATTAAGAAAACAAAACTGGCCTGAAATAAAAAAAGAATTAGAAAGTTTACCGAAATCAATTCATGTTAAAAATCAGTGGGTTTATTGGTATGGCCGTAGTTTAGTCGAAACAGGAAACATTACTCAAGGCCATCAATATTTAAATGAACTCGCTAATAAACGACATTATTATGGCTTCCTTGCAGCAAGTGCATTAAATAAGAATGCAAACTTACAAGATAAACCGCTAGAGGTTAGTAATGAAGAAAAACTAACTTTATTAAAAAACCCAGCGGCGAAAAGAGCGTTCGAGTTTTTTTATATTGGTCGTTATCATCAAGCTCGTCGAGAATGGAATTTTTGGTTGTCACAACTCAATGACAAAGAAAAGTTAGCCGCTTCTAAAATCGCATATGAAGCCGAGTGGTTTGATCGAGCCATTTTTACCTTATCTAAAGTGGGCTATTTAGATGATGTTGATTTGCGATTCCCACTCGCTTTTAAAGATGAGATAACGGACTCATCAGGTCATCAAAAAATCAATCCCGCTTGGACCTTTGCCATTGCTCGTCGTGAAAGCTCTTTTATGGCTGATGCGCATTCTCCCGCCGGAGCAAAAGGCTTAATGCAAGTTATGCCAGCTACAGCGAAACAATTACACAAAAGTAGGGTAACAACGAAACATTTACTCAATGCCAAAGAGAATATTAAGTTAGGGACTAAGTACTTAAAAAGTTTGTTAGACCGATATCATGGTAATCAAGTTTTAGCGACTGCGTCATATAATGCAGGTCCTTACCGAGTAAAGAGCTGGTTAAAAGGTTTGAAGCCAATGCCTGCAGATATTTGGATTGAAACTATTCCCTATAAAGAAACACGAGAGTATGTGAAAAGTGTCATGGCTTATCAAGAAATTTATCAGTTAAAAGTAGGGCAAACAGAGTCTCTTTTTGATCAAATTACTAACATGAGTATTGCTCAGTAAATTAACATTTAATTATATACCCGTTCCACCTCAAGATGCAGTTTCAGAGCTAAGCTAGGAAATCAGATCAAGGCGGACTATGAGGATAATGGTTACTCTCGACAACTGCGTTACTCTAATGCCCCACATCCATATGGAAACCTTATTAAGTAGTGCAACGCAGGACTTTTTTCTAGCTTAGCTCCTTACGGGCAAACCGATAAGCTAACCCTTTCTCGACTTGCTGAAATCAGCATCTTGCTGTGGAGAGGATATAATGTGATATGATGTTGGAAAAATTTCATAGTGGCGATCAAATGATAAAATTAGCAACGCTTTACCCAGCCCATATTGGCGAATTACAACAACGTACTAAAGCGGCTTTAAGCCGTGAAAACTTACAAGGTTTAGTGATTCATTCAGGTCAAGAAATTAAAGTATTTCTAGACGATTACGGCTACCCATTTAAAGTTAACCCTCACTTTAAAGTATGGTTACCAATTGTTGATGTGCCTAATTGCTGGTTAATTGTGAATGGAGAAGATAAACCTACGCTAATATATTATCAACCTGTTGATTTTTGGCATAAAATAACACCGTTACCAGAAGCATATTGGAATGATTTTTTTAACATAAAGGTGTTAACTAAAGCATCAGACGTAGAGAAGTTACTTCCTTACGATAAAAAAGATTTTGCCTATATTGGTGAACATGTTGAAGTGGCTAAAGCCTTAGGATTTAAAAATATTAACCCTGAGCCACTATTGAACTACGTCCATTATCACCGTGCATATAAAACGCAGTACGAACTCGAGTGTTTACGTAAATCAAACGCTATTGCAGTAGCCGGTCATAAAGCTGCAAAGAGTGCTTTCTTACAAGGTTTTTCAGAATATGACATTCAACAGACTTATTTAAAAGCTACACAACATACTAGTGAAGAAACACCTTACGGTAATATTGTTGCTCTTAATACGAATTCGTCAATATTACATTACACCGCGTTAGATCGTGACGTACCACAAGCACATCGTTCGTTTTTAATCGACGCAGGTGCAAACTTTCATGGTTATGCATCTGATATAACTCGTACTTATTCATTCAAACGTGACAAATTTGCTGAGCTCATTGCGCGTATGGATCAACTGATGCTTAATGCTGTAGATGGTTTGAAGCCAGGTAAGAGCTACGTTGATCTACATATTGAAACTTACCGCGATATTGGTAATGTTTTAAATGAATTTGGCTTTATCAATGTTGATGCGGACACAGCCGTAGAAACGGGCATTATTTCTACTTTCTTCCCACATGGTCTAGGACATCATTTAGGTTTACAAACCCATGATGTTGGCGGCTTTATGGCTGACGAACGTGGAACCCATGCAAATACACCAGAACAACATCCTTTTTTACGTACATCTCGCATGATAGAGAGTAATCAGGTATTCACTATTGAACCAGGTTTATATTTCATTGATTCATTATTGGGTAATTTAAAGGCGTCTAAACATACTACTATGATCAACTGGGATAAAATTGATGCAATGCGTCCTTTTGGCGGCATTCGTATTGAAGATAATATTATTGTTCACCAGTCTCATAATGAAAATATGACGCGCGAATTAGAATTAAAATAATACCCAATACTATGGCTAAACCTTACCAAATTGCGGCTAACGATATTGTTGATGAAACAACCGTTAGCCGCAGTCGTTTTATTTGTTTTGTTTCACCGTGTTCAAGCCATGAAGAGGCTAAAGCCCAAATAAAAAAGTGTCAGCAATTGCACCCACAAGCCAGTCACCATTGTTACGCCTTTCTTACCGGCCGCCCAGAAGACAGCCAAGGTTATGGTTTTTCTGATGACGGCGAACCATCTGGAACCGCAGGCCGGCCAATGCTATCGGTATTACAAGGAAGTGAAATTGGTGAGTTATGTGCCATTGTTGTAAGATATTTTGGTGGGACAAAGTTGGGAACTGGTGGTTTGCAGCGCGCTTATGGTGGCAGTGTACGACAAGCACTAACCTTGCTTGAGACTGTAACCAAAGTCCCGATGGTAGAAAGACAATTAACTTGTGATTATGGGCAGATTAAGGATGTGCTACATTTTGTAGAGCAAGCAAAAGGTCATATTGTTAAGCAAGATTTTTTTGCGCAAATAGAGTTAGTTATCGCTGTACCTCAAGAGCAATTGTTACAAATTCAACAACAATTACAAACGTTATCTGCTGGGTTATTAAATCTCAGAGAGCCTGATTAATTGGTTTTATCTTTTAGATAGGACGTTGTTTTGCCACATTGTATATTAATAAGAACTTACTCAAGATGCAGATATCAAAGTTAGAGCAATGCCTTACCTTGACTTTTATACTGTAAAAATAAGTAAAACCACTAAAGGCCAGCAAAGATTTATTCATGTGTGTTGTAAAATTTTATCGGGTCGTAATTTAGAACAAAGACAAAACCTTTTGCAAAAAGCTCTAAATCAGTTAAACCAACTAAATCTTAAGTGGCTTTCTATCAGTGTTGAAATAGTCGAGATGGAACTAGAATCCTATAACAAGCAGGTCAGTAACTAAATTTACTGTAAAAATAGTGATTTAAAGTCGCAGTGTTGATCTTTATGCTTTATTATCAAAAAAGGTTTTGTCGATCAATTTATTGAATAATAATTAGTAATCTGTGCAAATAAAAAATATCATTCGAATTCTTGGTTTGTTGGTGGCTTTACTCAGTGTCACCATGTTACCACCTGCTTTAATTGCACTACTCTATCGTGATGGTGGAGGTGTTTCCTTTCTTACTGCTTTTCTATTTTGTTTATTTGCAGGTTTACTTGCTTGGTATCCTTTTAAAAATGAAAAAAGCGATTTGCGGGCACGTGAAGGTTTTTTAATTGTCGTGCTCTTCTGGGTGGTACTCGCCAGTTTCTCTGCTGTTCCCTTGATGTTATTAGAAAATCCTAATTTATCGGTAACCGATGCATTTTTTGAATCATTTTCTGGTTTAACCACCACTGGTGCTACTATTTTAAAGGAAATCGACGGTTTGCCGCATGCGGTACTTTGGTACCGACAGCAGTTGCAGTGGTTAGGTGGTATGGGAATAATCGTTTTAGCAGTAGCTGTTTTACCTATGTTAGGCATAGGTGGCATGCAGTTATATCGTGCTGAAACCCCTGGTCCTGTGAAAGACTCAAAAATGACCCCTCGTATTGCCGATACAGCGAAACATTTGTGGTATATCTATTTATTTTTAACGATTTCTTGTGCTATCAGTTATTGGGGGGCAGGTATGTCGGTATTTGACGCCATTTGCCATGCCTTTTCAACTATTGCAATTGGCGGTTATTCAACCCATACCGAAAGTATGGGTTATTTTAATAGCCCGGCTATTAACTTTGTTTGTGTCTTTTTCTTACTGGTTGCTGGCGTTAACTTCGCCTTACACTTTGCGGTATTGCACAGTAAATCCTTGAGAAGTTATTTTTACGATCCCGAGTTTAAAGTGTTTATCGCTATTCAATTTGTTTTAACACTTATTTGTTTAGTGGTGTTATTAGCTACCGGTACCTACGAAGATGGCTTTGAAGCTTTTGACCAAGCGTTATTCCAGTCTGTTTCTATAAGTACCACCGCTGGATTTGCAACCACGAGCTTTGCGGATTGGCCAACGCTATTACCCATATTATTGATATTCGCTAGCTTTATTGGCGGCTGTGCAGGAAGTACGGGCGGAGGTATGAAAGTGGTGCGCGTCGTACTTTTGTATCTACAGGGGTTACGTGAATTAAATCGTTTAGTGCACCCTAAAGCTGTCTTTACCATAAAACTTGGTCAGAAAGCATTGCCGAACCGTGTAGTTGAAGCTATTTGGGGCTTTTTCTCAGCTTATGCAGCAGTGTTTGTCATTTGTATGTTATTACTGCTTGCTACAGGTATGGACGATCTTACTGCCTTTACAGCAGTTGCTGCTTGCTTGAATAACTTAGGTCCTGGTTTAGGGGCAGTAGCGGCAAACTTTGCAGATATTAACGACTTCAGTAAATGGGTCTTGGTCGTGGCAATGTTATTTGGCCGTCTTGAGATATTTACCCTATTGGTTTTATTTACCCCGGCATTTTGGCGCTCATAACATCTTTAGTAAAACGTCAACGCGTCCACATGAAATAGTTTTTCAACATCAGAGATGTAACGTTTGTTGACTAAAAATAAAATAACATGGTCTTCAGTCTCTATTTTTGTATTCGAGTGCGCTATCAAGACTTCTTCTTGACGAACAATCGCACCAATTGTTGTGCCGGGTGGCAGTTTTATTGATTGAATCGTGCGACCAACAACCTTTGACGATTTTTCATCACCTTTGGCAATAATCTCTATCGCTTCTGCAGCACCACCACGTAAACTATAAACGTTATCAATACTGCCACGTCGTACATGTGTCAAAAGGGCTGAAATAGTTGCATGTTGTGGCGATACGGCAATATCGATGTCACTACCATGAACTAAATCAATATAGGCACTACGTTGAATGAGCACCATAGCTTTACGGACACCTAAACGTTTCGCTAATAAAGACGACATTATATTTGCTTCGTCATCGTTAGTTACAGCGATAAATACATCAAACTGATCGATATGTTCTTCCATTAATAGTTCTTGATCGGATGAGTCACCGGTAAAAACTAAGGTATCGTTAAGCTCAGAAGCAAGATGTTCTGCGCGTTTAGGTGAACGCTCAATCAATTTAACTTGATGATTTTTCTCTAAAATTTTAGCGAGTCCTGCACCAATATTACCACCGCCCGCGATCATTATTCTTTTGTAAGGGGCTTCTAGCTTTTGTAGTTCGTTCATTACCGCACGAATATGTATCGTAGCGGCTATAAAGAATACTTCATCGTCCGCTTCAATAACTGTGGTACCCAGTGGGCGAATAGGTTTACCGTTTCGATAAATCGCGGCAACGCGCGTATCAACATTGGGAATATGCTCACGCAATGTAGAAAGTGCATGTCCCACTAATAAACCACCGTAGTAAGCTTTAACGGCGACTAAACTGACTTTACCCTGAGCGAATTCTAAAACCTGCAAAGCTCCTGGATAATCTATTAAACGAGCAATATCCCGAGTAACGAGTTGTTCCGGTGCAATAATGTGGTCAACAGGGATGTTCTTTGGTTGGAATAATTCTTTTTGATAGCGCAATATATTTGCTGAGCGAATACGAGCAATTTTATTCGCGGTATTGAATAATGAATAACAAATCTGACAAGCGATCATATTCGTTGCATCGTCGCTACTTACTGCTATCACTAATTCTGCATCTTCAGCACCCGCTTGCATTAATACATCGGGGTGAGATCCGTTACCAATTACAACTTGTAAGTCCATTTTTTCTTGCAATTCATGCAAGGTGTCAGCATTAGTATCAATTAACGTGATATCGTTGCGTTCACCCACAAGGTTTTCAGCGAGTGTTCCGCCTACTTGTCCGGCACCAATAATAATTATCTTCATAAGTTTTTACTTAATTTAAGCTTGTTGTTTTTCTAACTTAGCGTAATAAAAGCCATCCATTGATTGCTCGTTGGGTAAGATTTGCCAGCCAATAGTTTTATCATTGTCACTCGAAGGAACTAACTTAGCATTGTTATTCTCAGAGATAAACTGTTGGATCTGTTGGCTATTTTCTTCTGGTAAAATACTACATGTGGCATAAAGTAAAGTACCACCGGGTTTGAGCAAAGACCAAATGTTTTTTAATATTTGTTGCTGTAAGATCACTAACTTTTCAATATCTTCAGCTTTTCTTAACCACTTTATATCAGGATGGCGACGAATAACGCCAGTACCAGAACATGGTGCATCGAGTAAAATACGATCGTATAATTTTCCATCCCACCAGTCTTGCGAAGCAGCATCTGCGGTTATAATCTTGGCAGTTAAGTTAAGGCGGCTCAGGTTTTCTTCGACTCTTTGTAAGCGGCTTTCTTCAATGTCGATAGCTGTCATGCTAGCTAATTCAGGTGTTAACTCTAAAATATGACAGGTTTTTCCACCTGGGGCTGCGCAACAGTCCAGTACAGTATCGCCTGCTTGGCTGTTCAAAAGTGTTGCGGCCTGTTGCGCCGCACCGTCTTGTACTGAAACCCAGCCATCAGTAAAACCGGGCAACTTATTTACGTCAAGCGCAGCTGTAAGCTTAATTGCGAAAGACTTTTCATCCACTAGCTCAACTTCAATATCGGCTTGCTCTAATAACAGCAAATATTGATCAATCGTATGATGTTGCTGATTGACACGTATCCACATTGGTGGACGTTCTAAATTAGCGATTAATATACTTTCCCACTGCTGCGGGTATGCGCTCTGCAGTTTTTTAATGAACCAGCTTGGATGAGAGTATTTTATTGCATCGGGTAAATTCGCTGTGTTTTCTTCTGAAGTTTCTTTCGCTAAATTTCGCTGAATATTACGTAATACACCATTAATCAAACCTCTCAAAAAATCACACTTCAAAGGTTTAGTGGCCGCTACGGTTTCACTTACAGCGGCATGATCAGGAATTCGAGTATGTTTGACTTGGTAAATACCGACTAAAATTAAAAAGTGGCCAACACGCTGTTTGCCTTTTAGCGGTTTATTCATCAATTGGCGTAAGTCATATTCAAGCGCAGGCAAATATCGTAATACGCCATAACAAAGTTCTTGTAAAAGGCCTTTATCTTTTCCTTCAACCTTTGCTTGAGCTTTCGGTAATTCATCGCCAAGACTACGGCCTTTGTCGACGACAGCAAAACAACACTTTGCCGCAAGGGCTCGAATATTAGCTGCCATTATTCTTCATCCAATTTATTCGGTATAAAACCATTAATGTTATTATTTTCGGCAAACCACTGTGCTTTACCGTTTAAAATATCTCGTACGGCTAGTGCTTTTTTACCCGGAAGTTGTAATGTTTCTAAACAAATAGCACCAGAAGCCGTGGCTATGGTAATGCCATTTTTATTCGCAGACATTATAGTTCCTGGTGTTTGATTATGCTCGTCATTAGTAAAACTTGCTTGCCAAACACGAATGCGATGTGCGGTTCGCTTTTCATCGGTAAAAGTAAATTGAGCTACGGGCCATGGAATATAGGCGCGAATTTTTCGATGAAGTACTTCGGCAGGCAATTGCCAGTTTAGTTCGGCTTCATTTTTATCAAGCTTAGCGGCGTAAGTAGACAAATTGTCATCTTGAGCCTCTACGCTGTGTTTTCCTTCAGCCATTAAATCGAGTGTTTCAAGTAAAGCGATAGGGCCAAGCTCGGCTAACTTTTCATATAAAGTCGCACTGGTATCTTGTTGAGAAATTTCACAGGTCGCTTTGACTATCATATCGCCAGTATCAAGGCCTTTGTCCATTTGCATGATAGTAACGCCGGTTTCTGCATCGCCAGCTTCAAGAGAGCGTTGAATCGGTGCCGCACCTCGCCATTCTGGTAATATAGAGCCGTGTACATTTATACAACCAAGACGAGGTGTTTCTAAAATAACAACGGGCAGTAATAAGCCGTAAGCTACAACGACCATAATGTCTGCATTATAGTTGGCGAGCTTATCTTGATCATTAGCGTCTTTAAAATTAATCGGCTGTTCAACAGTAAGATCATGAGATAAGGCGAGTTCTTTGGTCGCACAAGCAGTGAGCTTTTTACCACGCCCAGCACGTTTGTCTGGCGGACAATAAACAGCAACTACTTCATGATGTGAATTTATCAGTGCTGCTAAATGTTGGGCAGCAAAATCTGGCGTGCCAGCAAAAATAATTTTAAGAGCTTGTGACAAGGTTTTATCCTAAATTTTATCAATGAAAAATAATGATACCAAGGAGTATCATTAGCTATTTACTAAACGGGCTTCTTTTTCTAACTTAGTTTTAATTCGTTGACGTTTTAATGGTGATAAATAATCAACGAATAACTTTCCATCTAAGTGATCCAATTCATGCTGGATACAAATTGCTAAAAGCTCAGTGGCGGTTAAGGTGAATTCTTGTCCGTCACGATCCAATGCTTTTACGGTAACTTCTGTATAGCGATCAACTTTTGCATAACAGCCAGGTACCGAGAGACAGCCTTCTTCATTAATTTCAGTCTCATTGCTATGGCTAATGATTTCTGGATTGATCAGTACGTAGGCCTGGTCTTTGTCTTCAGTAACATTAATCACCACAATGCGCTGATGGATATTCACTTGTGTTGCTGCTAAACCAACACCATTTTCGTCGTACATGGTTTCAAACATGTCGTCGATAATCGTTTTTACATCTTGGTTAACTTCAACAACTGGGGTTGCTTTAGTGCGTAGTCTTTCGTCTGGAAATCTTAATACGTTTAAAATAGTCATAAATCTTCAAAAAATTCGCGAAATATCGCATTGAGTGTTATGTTTCAATTTTAGCCATTAAATAAAATTAATAATAGTTGTTTAGGTTAAAAGCTTAATATATCTGCTCAATAGGCGAACTAACATGCTAAAACCTAGTTTATTCTTAATACTCAGCTTATCGTTATCGATGTTTGTTATAGCTGATGAATTAACGTTAAATAAAAGTGCCCCTAAATCTTACATTGTGAAAAAAGGCGATACCTTGTGGGATATCTCTGGTATTTTTCTCAAACAGCCTTGGCTGTGGCCAAAATTGTGGCGCTTAAACCCTGACATTAACAATCCACATCTTATTTATCCTGGTGATGAATTACGCTTAGTATTTGATGAAAAGGGTCAGCCAATGTTAGTACGTGGCAAACCTGAACTCAAATGGTCACCTCGTGCGCGCATGCAATTGAAAGATCAATCGGCTATTTCTACGCTTCCCCTAAAAGTCATTGCTCCTTATATAAAATATGACAGTATTATAACGGAAGATGAAATAGAGAAACTCCCTTATATTTTAGGGAATGATGAAGGGTATAATGCAAGTATCGATGGATTTAAAGTTTATGTGAAAGGACAATTATCGCTTGGTAAAGCTTATGGCATTTATCAAAAAGAAGAGGCGGTTTATGACCCTGAAACAGAAGAACTTTTAGGATACAACATTCGAGTCGTTGGTACAGGGAAAGTATTACGTACCGGAAATATCAATAATAAAGAGCCTGCGACTTTGTACGTTGATGGCGTTAAACGAGAAATACATTCGGGTGACTTCGTCATGCCGGTTAATGAAAACCAGCAATACCCTTCATTTTTCACCTTAAAGCCGGCTAAAAAATCACTTAAAGGCCTCATTTTAAATGCGGCGAGTGGGGTACGTGAATTTGGTAAATTAGAAGTTGTTATGATTAACCGGGGTGCTGAACATGCCGTGCAGCAGGGGGATGTTGTAGCCGTTAAACGTACCAGCCCAGGTATTGTAGAAACTAGTGAAGGCCCAGTTTATAGCCAAGGCGCTTCTCGTTGGAATAGAATGTCAAATGTCGATAATTCTGACTTTAAAATGCCAGAAGAGACGGTTGGTGAAATGATGGTGTTTAAAGTTTATCAGAAAGTAAGTTTAGCTTTAGTCTTGCGTTCAACTAAGCCGCTACGCTTACAAGATATGGTTACTTCGCCAGCGGTAAATTAAACCACTTTTACATTACGCCTGTTCTTAAGGAGAAGACAGTGCCGATTTTAAGTGCTATATCTCGTATAAATGAAAACGATAAAAAAAGTGCTAACCATTATTGGTTGGCGCTTATGCTTGTACCTCGCTTAGCTGCTCATCGGAAAATTGCACTTGCTGAATTATTTGGTATCGAGCAGATTTTTCATCATTCACAAGAATTGTCTTCTTTAAATTTGACCCATAAGCAAGTTGCCGCCATTCGATCACCTGATTGGCAAAAAATTGAGAATATTCTTTTTAGCGCTGAACAATGTCACAGTAAAGTTATCACTTTTAACGATAAGCACTATCCGTTGTTACTTAAACAAATCTATGATCCTCCGCTTATTCTCTTTGTACAGGGAAACAGTGAGCTGTTAAATCGAACTCAACTTGCGATGGTGGGTAGTCGAAATGCCAGTATTAATGGCAGAGAAAATGCTTTCGAATTTGCAAAGCAATTGGCTGATTTAGGTTGGGTGATAACCAGTGGGTTAGCATTAGGTATCGATGGAGCTGCTCATAAAGGTGTATTAGCAATAAATGGAAAAACTATCGCGGTAGTTGCTACGGGGTTAGACCAAGTTTATCCGGCTAGGCATAGAGAGCTGGCAAAAAACATTTTAGAAAATGGCGGTGCAATTGTAAGTGAATTTCTTCCTAATACGCCGGCTAAACCTGGATATTTCCCCAAGCGTAATCGTATTATTAGTGGTTTAAGTATTGGTGTTTTAGTGGTTGAAGCTACCATTAAAAGCGGTTCGTTGATAACCGCGCGCTGTGCAATTGAACAAAACCGTGAAATATTCGCTATACCGAGCACTATTAATAACCCACAAGGAAAAGGTTGTCATTGGCTAATTAAGCAAGGAGCTAAACTTGTTGAAGATATTGCCGATATAGTAAATGAGATAAAACAGTTACCGATAAGTGGTCTAAACTTAAGTACAAACAAAGAGAAAGAAGTAAGGTTGGAAAAAAGTCAAAAACAAAACTTGTTTAACGATTCATTGTTAGCTAGTGTGGGTTATGAAATCACTCCCGTAGATATCGTGGTTTCTCGAAGTAAACTACCCATAGATGTAGTACTAACGCGACTAACAATGTTAGAACTCAAAGGCCTGGTTGCTACGGTTCCAGGAGGTTACCTAAGAGTAAAATAGGGGCTAATTATGTTTGATATCCTAATGTATCTTTTTGAAAACTATATTCATAGTGAAGCCGAAGTCATGGTGGATCATGAATCAATAACTGATGAACTTACCCGTGCCGGGTTTCATCAAGATGAAATATATAAAGCGCTCAATTGGTTAGAAAAGCTTGCTGCTTTACAAGACGCCAATGCTTACCCATATCTGACACGAGTAGGACGTCATTCTGTACGCGTTTTTACCGACGACGAAATGCAGTTTCTTGATGTTGAATGCCGAGGCTTTTTATTATTCTTAGAGCAGGTAAATGTACTTGATTTTACCACACGTGAAATGGTCATAGACCGAGTGATGGAACTAGATACTCAGCACTTTTCTCTTGATGATTTGAAGTGGGTTGTTTTGATGGTGTTATTTAATGTACCCGGTAAAGAAAGTGCATACTCACAAATGGAAGATCTACTTTTTGATGAGCAAGAAGGCCCGCTACATTAATTAAAGCGCTAAATTCGCTTAAATCTTATTAACCATGTCATAATACACTCATCAACTTTTGAGAGTATTATGGCGATGGCCAATTCAGACGAACCTTTATTCAGTCAACATGAACATGCTTTAGAAAAAGAGTATGAAGTGTGCCCTAAATGTGGCAGTGAAATTGTCATCAAGAATAGTAAATCTGGAAAGTTTTTTGGTTGTGCTTCTTATCCCGCATGCGACTTTACACGTCCAATTGTTGAACATGAACGTGTTGAGGATAAAATCTTAGTCGGTACACAATGTCCTAAATGCCAACATGAATTGGCGGTTAAACAAGGACGTTACGGTATGTTTATCGCTTGTTCAAATTACCCCCAATGTCATCATATTGAAGATACCAATGAACAAGAAGATGTCGGTGTTATTTGTCCGCAATGTCAAAAAAATGGTCAACATGGCGAATTAATTGAGCGAACCAACCGTTACGGTAAAACATTCTACTCTTGTGACCAATATCCTAAATGTAAATATGTAGTGAATTACCCACCTGTTGCTGAAAAATGTCCCGAATGTCAATGGGCTATCTTAATTAAGCGAAAAATGGCCAGTGGTAATGTCATAATATGTCCAGAAAAGAAATGCACCTACAAGCGTAAAGAGATATAATGCGCGCAATTATTTAACTAAACTTCTGGAGAGACAAAATGTCATCAACTTTTGTTGCGATATTAATGGGTTCAGATTCTGACCTACCTGTTATGCAAGCTACTATCGGCGTTTTAAAAACATTTGGTATTGAGCACGAAGTACGTGTTCGTTCAGCACACAGAACACCTGATGCTGCTAAAGCATATGTAAAAGATGCCGAAGAGCGTGGCTGTAAAGTATTTATTTGTGCAGCTGGTTTAGCTGCTCATTTAGCTGGCGCTGTTGCCGGTATGACTACTCGTCCAGTTATCGGTGTTCCAGTTGATAACGGACCATTACAAGGTCATGACGCATTACTTTCAACGGTTATGATGCCGGGCGGAATTCCAGTCGCTACTGTTGCTATTGGTAAAGCAGGTGCGAAAAATGCAGGTTACTTAGCGGCACAAATTTTAGGTGTTGCTGATCCATCTATTGCCGAAAAAGTAAAAGAAGAACGTGCAGCTAATGCCGTTGCTTTACTTGCAAAAGATGAAGCGATGCAAGCAAAAATAAGCTAAGTCTTAATTTTTGTTATTTGAAAAAACCAGCTTACAGGCTGGTTTTTTTATGTGTAAACGTAGAGTAAAGCATGGTCCTCATACAGGATAATTGACTTAAACTCTTGCTCAAAGGTGACATTTAATGAAAGAGGAATCGTTAGATGGAACTAAAGATTTATTTTATCTCTTTAATAAACCCCGTATAATCTACCGATAACTTCCTTATTTCTCACTTGTGTACATATGATGACTTCTGCCGAAGAAGCTTTTTACCAAGGCGGCATTATTGCTTACCCAACCGAAGCTGTATTTGGTTTAGGTTGTGATCCTGATAATTCACAAGCAATTGAAAAACTACTTAAAATCAAAAACCGCTCTCCAAATAAAGGTTTGATATTACTCGCAGCCAATTACTCTCAATTACTGCCTTACATTGATGATAGTAAAATACCACAGGACAAACGATCCCGCGTGTTATCACGTTGGCCTGACGGCATTACTCAACTAGTACCTAAAAATAATAAGTTAAGTCAGTTACTTACTGGGAAGTTTTCGACCATCGCTGTTCGATTGACTAGCCAACCTGATGTGGTAGCGCTCTGTAATAAAGTCAATAAACCGATTGTTTCAAGCAGCGCTAATTTATCAGGACAGCAACCTGCAAAAACTTGGCAAGAAGTTGAAGAAACATTATCAGAGGCTGTTGATTTCATCATAAAGGGTAACACATTAGGTTATACTCAACCTTCAAAAATAATTGATGCATTGACCGGAGAGACTATTCGCGCATGAGCAAAGTAAATATAGAAACAGTCATTGAGTTTTTAAAATCGCTGCAAGACAATATCTGTTCAGCATTAGAAGCCGCTGATGGTAGTGGTCAATTTGTTGAAGATAATTGGATACGGGCAGAAGGCGGTGGTGGTCGCACAAGAGTGATGACCCATGGCACCGTAATCGAGCAAGGAGGTGTGAACTTTTCTGAAGTTTCCGGCGATAAATTGCCTCCTTCAGCTAGCGCTCATCGACCAGAATTAGCCGGACGAACTTGGCGTGCTTGTGGTGTTTCTTTAGTTATCCATCCTCACAACCCTCATATTCCTACTTCGCACGCAAATGTACGTTTTTTTATTGCAGAAAAAGAAGGGGAGGCACCTGTTTGGTGGTTTGGTGGTGGTTTTGATTTAACGCCTTTTTACCCTGTGAAAGAAGATGTTGTGCATTGGCATCAAACGGCTAAATCACTTTGTCAGCCATTTGGTGAAAATGTTTACGACGAACATAAAAAGTGGTGCGATGAATACTTCTACTTAAAACATCGAGATGAGACTCGTGGTGTTGGTGGTTTGTTTTTCGATGATTTAAATGAATGGGGTTTTGACACCTGCTTGAATTATATCAAAGCGGTGGGGCAAGGTTTTATCGATGCTTATGTACCTATCATGCTAAAAAGAAAGCATACAGAATTTTCAGAACAACAACGTCAATTTCAATTGTATCGCCGTGGCCGTTATGTTGAATTTAACTTGGTTTTTGACCGTGGAACCTTATTCGGTTTGCAATCAGGCGGGCGTACAGAGTCAATATTAATGTCGATGCCACCACTGGCACGTTGGGAATATAATTATCAACCCGAAGCAACAAGCAAAGAAGCTGAGCTGGCGACATACTTAATTCCACAAAACTGGTTAGAGGAATAACTACGATGTCAGATAATAAGCCAGTGGGATTTTTTTCACGTTTAGCTCCCGCAACTAAGCATAGTTGGTCTGGTTTTAAGGCAGCTTATAAACATGAAATGGCATTTCGCCAAGAAGTGTTATTATTTTTGTTTTCTACGCCGTTGGCTATGTGGTTGGCGCACGGTTTTGTCGAGTTTGTTTTATTGATGTCTGGCATCGTCATTATTTTCATTGCCGAGTTACTTAATTCTGCAATAGAGGCAGTAGTCGACCGTATAGGTCTTGAGCGACATGAATTGAGTGGTCGAGCTAAAGATCTTGGCTCTGCTGCCGTATTTGTTGCCTTGTGTTATTTTATTTTAGTCTGGGCTTATAAAATCTATACATTATTTTGATACGTATGAAAATCGTAAAAGCGAGAGTGTAAAAACTCTCGTTTTTTTATTTATACTACTTTTGATAAAATCGTGACATTTCTGATAATGCTTCTTGCACATAGTTAATGTTAATTTGAGCTTGTTCATCTTCGTGGTAGTTATCATCAAAAAGAGTGAAGTTTCCGATCCTATCCAGCTCATATAAATTATTTTCTACTTTAATTGCGTAGTATCCCGTTCGGCCTAAAAAGAGCCAAGGCAACGCCTTTTTCTGTTCAAATAAAGATATTCCACTACTGTAATCGCTTGGAATATTAGTCACGCCTAATGCTTCTGACATCAAAGTTGGTGCTATGCTCAAATGATTTGTTTGATAATCTATGATAGCCGGCGCTTTGTTAGGCCAGTGAATAATAAGCGGTACAGCGGTTTGGTATTTAGAATAATTACTGTTGTGTCCCCAATACCCCAAGTTACTGTCGTTAAATTCTTTACCATGATCACCGGTAATAATGACTACGGTGTTCTCTAGCTTTCCTTCTAGGGATTTAAGGACTTCACCTACTTTACTATCAATGTAGTGCAATGAATTTTTATAAAGGTTGAGAAAAGGGGCAAGCTCATAATTATCATTTAAGGCAAGAAAATTAACACTATTTAAACTAGGGTTGAAAGGCTTTTGATAATCGTCTGGTATAGAAAAACCATGGGCCGCATCGAAGAATAGCAAACTAAATGTGGGATCTTGTGTGCTGCTTGTCTTCGACCACTGTAAGTAATCTTTTGTTAAGTTTGCGTCTCGTTGCCAAGGTTTTTCACCCGTAGACCGTGTTCTTAAATTAGGAACATCAGCAAAAAGTGTTTGGTCAAATTCAGGCATGGCTAATTTAGCACTAGCGAAAATGTTTGTTTGGTAGCCTTGTTTTATTAAGGTTTGAATTAATACCGGGCTCTTTTGCTCTTCTAGCATTTTATCCCAATATGTTCCTGGAATGCCGTACATTAATGAAAACATGCCATGGCGAGTATTATTACTACCACTGTAGTGTTGCAAGTACTGTAGTGATTTGTCTTTGAAAGCAAACATGTTCGGTGTTATTGCTTCGTTCATCATATCTGCTCGCCATGAATCAATTACAATCATGACAATGTTGAGCTTTTGCTCTTTGGCCTTCAATTTAATTTCAGCTAATGGGTATTGAAGGTTTCCTTTACTCTTTTTGTGCTTAAGTAAAGATTGCATTTTATGTGCTTCAATATCGAGGAAGCCATATTTAGCCATGAATGACTTAGCCGTAGCAGGGAAAGCTAATGGTAATAGTTTACTTTGCTTGGTGATATCTCTATTGAATGTAGCATCTCCCCAAATATGAATAAAGTGGCTTGAAAAAATACACATGGGAATCAAATAAATAAGAGTTTTATTGCTTTTATTAGAGAAGGTTATATATCTGTTTACTCCTTTAACAACAAGTACCTGTGCAAGAATAACCACAATAACTAATCCAATAATCATTAACCACATAGACAGTGGGAATGAAATGACTTCGTTACCGCCTGCAATAAATAATTCCATCACCATAGCGTTAATATGAAATCGATATTGTTGATAAATGAAAGTATCAGCGAGTAAAGCTGTTAAGCCTGTACAGCTTAAAATGAGTGCACCGATAACGATGATTCTCTTATTATTGGAGAGTTTTGCCAGAACAAAGAGCGGCATAACCAGCAGAAAAGATAATAAGCCTAATTGGCCGACGGCCTGAACTAGGCCGAAAATGTAACCTATAGCGCTATTAGGGGGGCTTTGATAAAAGCGCAACGAAATTAAAAGGGCAACAAAAACATTGCATAAAGTATAAATTGTTAGCCATCTTACTATATTACATTTATTCGTTGTTTCTGTGTTTAGCAATGTACATATCTTCTTTTTCATTTATGGCTGCGCAGTTTAACAGCTTATTTTAACGATCTTGTATTCTATTACTTAAGTAGTGTAAATAAGATGTAACACAACGTTACATACTTGCGCTAGGTCAAGTTATTATTTGGCCATATATATACAATCAGCCCCATTATATAACTACAAAAATATAAGGGTCTTATTATCATGAAAAAAACTTTACTCACCTTGGCTGTTTTATCATCGCTTTCTATTACTGCTGTTGCCGCTGACTATAAATCTGGGGACATTATTATCCGTGGCGGTGCTACTATGGTTAGCCCTGACAGCGGTAAGGCAGTCATATATCTAGGAGGTGAAGATTCTGAGATGTCGTTAACAGTTGCTGATAATATGCAAATAGGTTTAAATTTTGTTTACTTTTATGACAACAACTGGGCAGTAGAACTCTTAGCGGCGACACCTTTTACCCACGACGTTACTATTCAAGATCCAAATGGCGTAATTGGTGTTGATGGAGCAAAATTGGCAGATGTTAGTCAGTTACCACCAACACTCAGTGCATTATATTACTTTGATACCAGCTCAAAATTTAAACCCTATGTTGGTGCGGGCATTAACTACACAATTTTCTTTGATGAAGAGTTTGAGTCAACACCAGAATCTTTAGGCCTAACTGATTTAGAATTAGATGGATCATTTGGACTCTCGTACCAAGTGGGGGTTGATTATCAAATTGATGACAAGTGGCATATAAATGCGTCTGTTCGCTATATTAGCATTGAAAGTGAAGCAACATTTGACGTTGCGGGTGATAATATCGGCAAGGCAAATGTCGATGTTGACCCCATGGTTTATTCAATTATGTTAGGTTACAAATTTTAAAATTTATTAAGTAAGCTTTAATAACACTAAACTTCATAAGGCAGTGATTTTTTATATAAAAGTTACTGCTTTTTTTATATTTATTATTCAAAGATTACGATAGGCTTATTACAAAATTAATTATGTAGTGTTTTTTTATGGATCAGTATCGTGTTTTTGGTAATCCCATCAAACAATCTCGCTCCCCCATTATTCATCAAACCTTTGCTCAACAAACCCAACAACAACTTAATTATGAAAGTGAATATGTTGAAATAGAGCAATTTGAAAAAACAGTGAAAGCATTTGCAAAAAATGGCGGTAAAGGCGCGAACATCACGGTCCCCTTTAAAGAGCAAGCTTTAACGATATGTGACCAACTTACCGAACGTGCGAGACTTGCGGGCGCTGTTAATACCTTAAGTTTTGTTGAGGGTAAAATATTGGGCGATAACACTGACGGACAAGGATTAGTGCAAGACCTTCTCAATAATAACGTGCAATTAAAAAATAGCCGTATCTTATTATTAGGTGCTGGTGGCGCGGCTAAGGGGGTTATTTTACCTTTATTAGCGCAACAACCAGAGACTATCGTTATTGCTAATAGAACAATAGCTAAGGCAGAAAGTTTAATTCAGCAGTTCAATAATGATAAATTATCAGCTGTGGGTTTTTCCGAATTAGCTACTGAAAAGTTTGATGTTGTTATTAACGCAACGTCGGCAAGCCTATCTGGAAATATTCCCCCTATAGCAAAAGAGCTTGTAGTTAATACTTATTGTTACGATATGGTTTATGGAAAAGAACTCACACCATTTTTACAGTGGGCTAAAAACAATGGTGCAACGAATGTGATTGACGGTTTAGGTATGTTAGTAGGGCAAGCAGCAGAAAGCTTTCGTATCTGGCGAGATGTACAACCTGAAGTTACTTCAGTTCTACAAAAGCTGCGTTAAGGGATATTTTATGAATCAACAAATACTGTTTAATGATGATATTACCTTTGATGATAATAGCCTTGAGTATATGTTTACAGGCCTATTTTCAGGAGAGCGGGTAACTATTAGGATAAAAACTGAAAACTCATTACCCCTTAATGATGCATTAAAGTTTGATTTTGAATGCCAAGTCGAAGAATGGCTCGAAGAAAACGAGCCATCAGATAATGGTGAAATAACCTTATTCTATAAATAAATAGGCGTAGGTTATAACTGTGCAATATACTCGTTTTTAAGGTCTACATAATTTATAGCTGATTTACTCAGAAAGTCTTGCTCACTTTCTTTTAATAATCTTACTTGTTTTACGGGGTTACCTACATATAAGAAGCCGCTAGTTAAAGTTTTATGAGGCGGAACTAAAGCACCTGCACCAATAAATACATCATCTTCAATTACGGCACCATCCATAATAATTGCACCCATACCTACAAGGATACGACTTCCTAAGGTACAACCGTGCAACATACATTTATGGCCAACGGTAACATCTTCACCAATAATGAGGGGATTACCTTTAGGATTTGATACGCTCTTACGTGTAACATGCAAAACAGTACCATCCTGAATATTCGTTCTATTCCCGATACGTATCGTATTAACATCACCTCTGGCGGCAACTAAAGGCCAGATACTGACATCATTTCCTAAAGTGATATCACCAATAAGAACTGATGACTGATCTACATAGACATTATTGCCTAATTGAGGAATAATTTTGTTATACATACGAAGGTTATTTTTATTCATAATAGCGACTAGATAGTGAACTTATACTTTTATAGTAGCAAATTAGATCAAAAGGGTGAAAAATATCTAATAGACTAAACCTAAAAGAAGTTAACGAAAACATGTAAAGCCAACCTTCATTTAGTAAATTGATGGAAAAACAACTGGTATGTTCGAATAAACCTCAATAAAAATGAGGGTTGTACGTTAATTGGTCGAACAAGCGTTTATTTCAGATTTATGACAGAAAAGAGTTGACGCACAGCCAGAAATGTCTAGAATGCGCTCCAGTTCCAAGGGGCAACCCAAAGAGCTGTTTTGATAAGTTAACTACTCCTTATAGGAGCTAAAGAGCTAACTTAACGTTTACTTTTAATCAGGTAAGAAGCTTCAAAAGAAACTTCGAATTAAGTTGAATAAAACGTTGACATCAAAACTGAGACGCGTAGAATGCGCATCTCGCTTC
>MAAB01029111.1_pt1 | contig 43253 bp, 36 predicted proteins | sample 1115991 | NCBI WGS metagenome assembly MAAB01 (sample SAMN04961124, study PRJNA320927) | seawater metagenome | isolation source: sample BD02T18 sea water enriched with oil for 18 days | place: USA:Gulf of Mexico | collected 2013-07-27 | reverse complement strand
CCATCACCGTCAGTATGCAAACCACATTCACGTTGACCGCCGCCAAAGCGAGTATCACTTTCACTCATACCAAGCGTTAATGGTTTGGTGCTGTGTACATCACCCACTGATACATAGCCCTCTTCCCAAAGTGGATGGTAAGGTAAGTTGTGCTTAGTTAGGTACTCATGCACGTCTTTATTACTCCAATCGATAATTGGGTGTACTTTATAACGACCACGCAGTGTACCCACTACAGATAAACCTTCACGGTGAGCAGATTGCTGACGACGAACACCAGAAAACCATGTGCTGGCATTTAGCTCAGATAAACCACGCTCTAAAGGCTCAACTTTATTGCGGCGGTTATACGCTTTAAGTGCATCATCACTTTGCGCCCACTCTTCACCATACTTGGCTTGTTGCCATGCGGCGCTTTCCTTTGCTTGATACACTTGTAAATTCAAGTTCAAACGGTCAGTCAGCTGCTCAATGAATCGATAGGTTTCAGGAAATAGATGTCCAGTATCCGTTATTAATACTGGAATATTGTTATTTACTTGGGTAAGCAAGTGCAACATCACGGCAGATTGAATACCAAAGCTTGATGATAAAACAAACTTGCCTGGCAAGTTTTCCATCGCCCACTCTGCACGAGCAATCGCTGTTTGTTTTTCCAAAGATTGATTCCACTCTCCTATAGAAGGATGAGGAAAGGCTACTTCAAAAGGGCTGGTAAGCCCTTTATCGGCAATACCTGTTGCGGTATTAAGCATGGTGGAAATCCCTAAAGCTCACAATAACTTGTTCAACGATACCGGCACGAACAACAAAGTCACCAAAGGCTTCACCGTCATTACGTTCTGCTGACCAGCGGGCACTTAACGCATCAATTTCACTCAATACGCCAGCTTCATCAACATTTTCTTTGTATAATTTTGGCACACGACTACCGGCTAAATCACTACCTAGGTACATATTGTACTTACCAGGACCTTTACCGACTAAACCGATTTCAGCAAGCATTGCACGGCCACAACCATTTGGACAGCCAGTAACACGTAAGATAATGCTGTCATCTTTTAGGCCATTTTTTTCAAGAATAGCTTCAACATCATCTACTAGGCTTGGTAAGTAACGCTCTGCTTCAGCCATGGCTAAAGGACAAGTAGGAAAGGCAACACAGGCCATTGAACTCTTACGCTGATTAGAAACACCGTCATTAATTAAACCGTGATCACGAGCAAGTTGCTCAATAATTGCTTTATCTTCTGCTGAAACACCGGCAACAATTAAGTTTTGGTTTGCCGTTAAACGGAAATCACCTTTATGTATTTTAGCGATTTCAAGCATACCTGTTTTTAACGATTGTCCGTTGAAATCAAGGATACGACCATTTTCAATGAATAAGGTCAGGTGGTTTTTACCATCAATACCTTCAACCCAACCAAAGCTATCGCCACGGTGAGTAAATTCATATGAACGAGATTCAGAGAACTCAATACCTGCTCTGCGTTCAACTTCAGCTTTAAACGTATCAACGCCAACTCTATCTAAGGTGTACTTAGTTTTAGCGTTCTTACGGTTAACACGGTTTCCCCAATCACGTTGAGTGGTAACAACCGCTGCAGCAATCGCTAACGTATGTTCTTTGGGAATAAAACCAAAGTCATCGGCACAACGAGGGTAAGTTGATTTATCACCATGCGTCATGGCTAAGCCGCCACCAACAAGTACGTTAAAACCAATTAACTCACCACCTTCGCTGATAGCAACAAAGTTTAAATCATTGGCATGTACATCAATGTCGTTATTAGGTGGAATGACTACCGTTGTTTTAAACTTACGTGGTAAATAATTACTACCTAAAATAGGCTCGATTTCATCTGCTTCAGTGGTTTCTACTTTCTCTTCATCTAACCAAATTTCGGCATAAGCACGAGTTTTTGGTAATAAATGCTCACTGATTTTAGTTGCCCATTCGTAAGCTTCTTGATGCAATGCTGATTCAACAGGGTTAGAGGTACAAAGTACATTACGGTTAACATCACCCGCAGTCGCAATTGAATCTAAACCAACGCTGTTTAGTGTTTGGTGCATCAATTTAATATTTGGCTTTAATACACCATGAAACTGAAACGTTTGGCGTGTAGTTAAGCGAATACTGCCGTAAGACGTATAGTCATCGGCAAATTTATCAATAGCCAACCATTGTGTTGGATTGATAATACCACCAGGTAAACGCGCGCGAAGCATGACGTTATGTAATGGTTCAAGTTTTTGTTTTTGACGTTCAGCACGAATATCGCGATCATCTTGCTGATACATACCGTGAGTACGAATCAACTGAAAGTTATCGCTGGTGAAGCCACCCGTCATTCTGTCTTGCAAATCTTCTTTAATCGTACCGCGAAGGTAATCGCTTTCAGCTTTTAAGCGTTCATTGTCGGCCTGTTTACCTTCAACAATTAATACCGGGTTCTCAACTTTTGTGAAATCGTTGCTCATTAGTAAACATCCTTCTGGTAACGCTTGTTAGATCTAAGTGATTTTAAATAGTCTTCTGCTTGTTCTGCGCTTAATTTGCCGTGTTCTTGAATGATTTCATTCAGTGTTTGGTGCACATCTTTAGCCATGCGGTTTGCGTCACCACAAATATATAGGTGAGCGCCACGCTCTAACCATGCAAATACTTCACTTGCTTGTTCTTTTAATCGGTCTTGTACGTAAACTTTTTCAGCTTGGTCGCGAGAAAAGGCTACGTCCATACGTGTTAACAAACCTGATTTCAAATAATTTTGCCACTCAACTTGATATAAGAAGTCTTGGGTAAAGGTTTGATCACCAAAAAACATCCAGTTATCACCGCTGGCATCACGCGCTTCACGTTCTTGCATAAAGGCTCTAAATGGCGCTACACCGGTACCTGGTCCAATCATAATGACAGGAGTATCATCCGATTGAGGTAGACGGAAATTGTCATTGTGTTCAACAAAAACACGTACTTTTTGACCTTCTTCTAAGCGATTTGCTAGGAAGCTTGAAGCGCCACCAGTGCGTGGTTCGCCATTTGCATCAAAACTTACTAAACCAACAGTTAAGTGAACTTCTTCTTCAACTTCAGCTTGTGCTGAAGCGATTGAATACAAACGTGGTGTTATCTTACGTAAAGCATCAACAAAAGTTTGTGGTTCAATATCTGCTTTTGCCAAGCTAACGACATCAATTATTTGATGCTCACCGGCAAATTCACGTGCTGAATTTTTATCACTCGCAACAGTCACTAATTTGCTATCTTTTGAAAGCTCAGCCCAAAATTCGATAAATGATGGTGCTGTTTGAGTAATTTCTAACTGGCTAATTAATGCATCTTTTAAGGTAAACTCTTGTTCGTTACCAGATACTTTTAAGCTAATTTTTTCATCGCCAGAAAAGCTAAGTTCATTCAGTAATTTTGATACTAATGCTTCGTCATTTTCAAACCAAACACCTAATGCATCACCTACTTGATAAGTTAAGCCTGACTCGCCTAAATCAATTTCAATATGGCGTACGTCTTTGGCTGAATCTCGGCCAGTGATCTTTTGGCTTAATGAAAACTCTGCCGCGAACGGATTTTGTTTTGAATATTGACTAGCAGCGCCTGCTGTTGGTAAGTCAACAACATTGGCTAAACCTGCAGAAACTTGGGTAAGCTCATCTTTTAAGGATTCAACAATACTTAAGGTCCAGCTTTCGCATTCGCTGTCATAATCAACATCACAGTCAACACGAGGGGTAACTTGTTTAGCGCCTAACGCTTGTAAACGTTCGTCAAAATCTTTACCTGTTTGACAGAAGAACTCATAACTACTGTCACCTAATGCTAAAACGCTATAGTTAAGGTTAGGTAATTTAGGTGCTTTTTTACCTAATAAATATTCATGAAATTCAATGGCGTCATCTGGTGCTTCGCCTTCACCATTAGTACTGGCTACTATTAACAGGTGACTTTCATTTTTTAAGCCTTTGGCTTTATAGTCAGCAATATTTTTAAGTACAACATTAATACCTGCTGCTTTTGCGCTTTGCTCAAGTTTGCTAGCAACACCTTTAGCATTACCTGTTTGTGAGGCATATAAAATAGTTAAGGTCTTGGCAGCAACGACTGCCGCAGCTGGTGCTATTTGGGCATTATGGCCTGGTTCGCTTTTCGCCGCTAAATAACCACTTTGATTTGCATCTAAGGCACTACTATTGTTTGCTGAATTTGATGTATTTTGATTTAATAAGCGCTGCTCTGGCAACATAACTATTTTCACCCATGACAATTGATGGATGAAGAATAGACAAATTTCATTCAGATCAAAAGGAATAGATAGCGATTTTTTATTCCAAAATGGAATATAGAATTATGAAAGGATTTTAGTCTATGTTAAGTGTATTGAATAAGGAAGCTGGATGAGAAGATTTTCAAAGGAACAATTTCAATGTTACCACTTAAGTTTGCTCTTAATTTTAGCTACGTCTACAAGCTTCAGTTACGCTTTTGAAAAAAAATCAGCAAATATTTACACCTATAAATCATCCTCAGGGGTAATGTCTTTCTCTGATATTGAACCACTTGATGTTGATTTTAGTCGTTATCGGTTCGATTGTTATGCCTGCGCAGTTGACTCATTAATTGACTGGCGTAAAGCAACACTTTATTTACAGCCTTATAAGCATGATATAAATAAAGCTGCATTGAAATATGATATTGATCCTGCTTTTGTGCGAGCCGTTATTCACGCGGAATCTCATTTCAATGCCAAAGCAGTGTCTAAGCAGGGTGCTCAGGGGCTAATGCAATTAATGCCAGCTACCGCCAGAGAATTAGGCGTGAAGAACTCATTAAGTGCTCAGCAGAATATTAAGGGTGGCGTTAAGCATTTAGCACGCTTACTCAGAAAATATAAAGGTGACAATAATTTAGCTTCAGCAGCTTATAATGCAGGTGAAGGCGCAGTTAAGCGTCACGGAGGTATTCCACCCTATAAAGAAACCCAAGTGTATGTAGAACGGGTCGGTATTTTACACCAGCGTTATGGGCGCTTTTCACATCTTAATAAATAGTTGCTAGATTTATTTGGGTATAAAAAATTTGGATATAAAAAAGCCGTTGATATTTAAAATATCTACGGCTTTTATTTTTTGCTTGTTTATTTCACTTGCTTATATGGCTAGGTTCTAAAAATGAACAACAGCACCTGCAAAGAAACCGTCATAGGTTAAATCACTGTAGAAGTCATCTATGTCATTTATTTCCAATTTAACGGTGCGGTAGCCTAAAGTTACGTCAAAATCGACCGCAAGGTTATCTAAAAGTGCATAGCTCACGCCAATTTGGGCATCATAAACAGTTTGGTCGTCATAGCTCATAAAGTTAGCATCGGCGAAAATGTTTAAACCGGTAAAAGGCAGGCCGATAATAGTTGAAACATAAAGCATTGGAATAATACCAGACACATCTAAATCACTTTGCAATTGGGTAACCGGCTCTATAACATTAATACTTGCGTCTAAATCACTTTGCAATTGGGTAACCGGCTCTATAACATTAATACTTGCGTCTAAATCACGTGCGGTTAAACCAAAATCGAAGGTTAATAAATCGTTATCAAATACTTCATAATAAAGGGTGTAATCAACGAAGCTGGCATCTAACGTAGTATCTAATGTTGAGTTAGCATCATAAGTAACGCCATCAAACTTAAAGCTGCTTGCTATTTTAGTACCGCCAACCGTATCAAGAGCTGTTGATGCTATTTTAATATTTGGAATTAATGGAATAGGGTGCTCAAAAGCAACATAGAAACTGCCTTGGTTTTCATCATCAAATTCAAAAACTGACTGATTATCAGCTCCTTCACCAAAGCTACCACTGGCTTCGTTAGACCAGATTTGGCCGCCGATATATAAACCTAATAGCGTATCTGCTTGGGCAGTGCCGCACATTAGTGCTGCTAAGCTGCCAGCGAGTAAAGTCTTTTTCATGTCATTATCCTTTGGTTAAAAGTTCATTTAAATCGATTAATGCTGCATTTGCGCGAGAAATATAGTTAGCCATTACCAATGAGTGATTGGCAACAAGACCAAAGCCACTACCGTTTAAAATCATTGGGCTCCATACTGATTCTTGGCTTGCCTCTAGCTCGCGAATAATTTGCTGTAAGCTAATTTTGGCATTTTTGTTTTCTAACACGCTATTAAAATCTATCTCAATGGCTCTAAGTAATTGCAGTAAGGCCCAAGTTGCACCTCTGGCTTCATAGAATACATCATCTATTTGCCACCAACTTGTTTGCAGTTGTAAGTGAGAAACACCTTGACTTGATTGTTCTGCAAGCTTATCACCTGCTAGGTCTGTATTTACTTGCTCACGACCGACACTCAAGCTTAAGCGGTGAGAATAGCTACCTAAACGCTTTTGTACTTCTTCAATATAGGCACGTAGGTTATCGGCACGGGCATAAAATTGAGCCTTAGTATTGCTATTAGTACTAACTAATGCACTACGGTAGGCATAAAGTTGCTTAATAGCTTCACCATATTCAGACTCAGCACTGGGCATAGCCCAACTTTTACTGTCGATATTAAAGCGTGGTTGCGCTTCTTGTAAGTGTTTATTAACTTGCGATTGTGATTGCGAACGGCTCAAATCTTTACGCATCACTAAAGCCATATCACGGACCATCTCTAATACACCGAACTCCCAAGCAGGCATATTATCTAAAAAGAGTGAAGGAGGCATAATGTCATTTGATAAATAACCACCAGGTTTATGTAAAAGTGTTTCACTAACTTTTATCAAAGCAGTGGTGGTGGTATAGCCAACAACAGGGGCAACATTTTCAGCTTTAGCTGCTTGTGTTACTTCAGCGTGAATATTGATGGACATAGGAGCAGTGCTCCAATAAACACCAATGCCATATAGAAGAAAAAATACGCCAGTAAAGGCCCAGACAATTGATTTTGTAGAAAACATTGTTTTCATATCCACTCCAAGGATGAGGTTTTTGGTATTGTACTTTTATACCCGTTCCACTACAAGATGTTGGTTTCAGCAAGTAGAGAAATGGTCAGCTACAAGGCATTGATTAAAGAGGATAGTTATTCTATTGTCAAAATCAATAACGCAGGAGATGGCCATTTATCGGCTAGCCCTGTGGGAGCCAAACTAGAAAATCAGTCCTGCGTTGCAATACTTGATAAGGGATAACCATAATCTTCGTATCGCGCCTTGATCTGATGTCCTAGTTTGGCTCTGAAATAACATCTTGAAGCGGCTCGGGTATATTATATCGATAAACAGGTAATTGAATATTAAGGGTTGTTTTATTTGAGAACTTTAATGTTAATGGAATAACACTGTTTTCTTTAATGGGATGTTTTAATGAAAAAATCATAAGGTGTAATCCTGATGGTTGAAGAACAACTTTACTGTCAGCCTTGATGGTGACTTCACCCACTTCACGCATACGCATCATGCCATTAGCCATGCTGTGTTCATGAATTTCAATACGATCTGATATTGTGCTGCTGACCTTTTGTAAAGTTATTGCTTTATCACCAGTATTACTTATAGCCATATAAGCGGCGGTAATGTCAGTGCCAGGTATACTTTCTTTAATATATCCATCGGTAATAGTAATTACACTCGTCGCGTAGGCAGTATTTATCATTGCAAGCAATAAAGTGAAAAAGATACAGAACTTTCTATAGTGAATATTTCTCATTGTAACTATACATCCCTGCTAACAAATATTAAAGTTTGACTATACCGTATTGGTATACCTATGTAACTAAGCTGGTGGCAAATGGATAATTTGATTTTAACAACAGAAAAACAAGGTGTTTTTACAATTACCTTGAATCGTATTGATAAAAAAAATGCATTAACTAACGATATGTATAAACAACTCTGTCAGTATTTCGCTTATGCAGAGCAAACATCAAGTATTCATTGCTTGGTCATTCAAGGAAATGAACAGTGCTTTTGTGCCGGTAATGACTTGCATGATTTTATTCAATGTTCAGCTGATGACGAATTAGCTGCCCTTGCCTTTGTTAAAGTCTTGTCAGAATTTACTAAACCTCTCGTTGCTGGCGTTGCTGGCGTTGCAGTGGGTATTGGCACCACTTTATTATTGCATTGTGATATGGTTATTGCGGCTAATAATAGTAAATTTAAACTGCCTTTTACCCAACTAGGCTTATGTCCAGAAGCGGGCTCTAGTTTGTTGTTAACTCAAAAAGTCGGCACAAATAAAGCCTTTGAACTAATGGTGCTTGGTCAAACGTTTAACGCAGAGCAAGCATTGAGTTATGGCATTACTAATCAAACGTGTCAGCCTGATGAACTCTTAGCACTCACGTCCGATGTTGCCCAAACCATTGCCAATTTACCTGTTGAGTCAGTAATGACTAGCCGACGGTTAATTCGTCAAGCGAACAAATTAGCATTAAGCCAGGCCATTAGTGACGAAAGCAAAGCATTTTCTCATTTAGTAAAGTCGGATGAATGTAAAAATATTCTAGCTAAGTTTTTTAAATAAATAGCTAGCTTATATTAACCATTTAACCACCGAGTTCACCGAGGCACTTCGTGCTACACAGAGAATAGAAAAGGACTTTTATTGGCTGCACTCAGTGGTTATATATTTATTAAAGGGTTATGCATATTGTCTTGGTTGTTTATTTCGACTAAATAACCAGATAACTACTGCCATTAATAGAATTGGCCAAAATATGCCAACCGTTACCATGGCAATGCTTCCAAAGATAACCAAGCCAATAAATATCATGCCACCAAAAACGCTCAATACAATGCCTAGTGCGGCCACAACTAATACCACAACCACTAACGCTGAAACGCCAATGGCTTTTAGTGGTTCAACGACTTCACCGTCCATCATCACATGCAAGTTCGTTAACTCTAGCATGCCAACACCAAAAACATAGGTTAAGAAAGTGGTCGCGACAATTGCCAATATTAAGGATTTAAAAAAACTCATGCTTTTCTCACTTATAGAATGACAAACTAGTAGTATTTACTATTGGGTAACAACATACTTGCTACGACGTACGCAACACCCGTGACTACAGGTAACATGATCAGTGCAGCAATAGCGGCAATACGAACAGCTAAGCGTGGGAAATCATAATGTTTGGCAATGCCAGCACAGACACCAGTCAATTTTTTATTTGCTACGTCTTTAGATAATGTTTGACGAACACTTTTTATACTTGAATACTCTCTGTCATATCTCATGGTAATTCCTTAGTCTTTCAATATTACTTTTACACTATTACTTTTATAAAATGGCTGCCCTCGCCAAACGAGGGAGTTGCTATATTAAATTGTTAACCGTTAACAACTTTCTTTTTCATTTCGACTAATTCCGCCTCAATGCTATCGTCTTGCTCAAGATCAGATATCTGTGTTGATAAATCTTTATTCTCAGTTAAATCATAAGATTCTACTTGCGCTTCAAGATGATCAATTTTCTGTTGATAACGCTCAAATTTGGCCATTGCTTCATCAATATTGTGAATCACAGCTTTTTCACGTACCTTTAATCTTACCTCAGCTGACTCTTGACGAAGCCTTAATGCTTCTTGACGACGTTTGGCTTCGTTAAGTTTATCTTGCAAGCGTTGCCCATCTTCTTGTATGGCGGTTAACAAGTCAGTTAATTGTGCATCTTCTTCATCTAGCTGGGTTAATTCAGCTTGGCATTTATGTTTTTGTGCCAGTGCTGATTTTGCTAAATCTTCTCGACCTTTATTTAACGCAATTTCTGCTTTGTTATGCCAGTGCACAATACCTTCTTGAGTCGCTTTAACTTTTCTTGCTAAGGTCTTTTGTTCAGCAATATTTTTGGCTGCAGTTGAGCGTACTTCAACTAATGTTTCTTCCATTTCGCCAATGATCAAACGAATCATTTTCTTTGGATGTTCGGCTTTGTCTAACATGCTGTTTAAATTTGCATTAATAATGTCGGTAAAACGGCTGAATAGTCCCATAATTTATCTCCTATTTAGTTTGATTTTAGTTGTAATGAATTAGTGTTTATTGTGTTCTCTGCCGGTTTCACTTCTTTCTCTGCGGCTAACCAAGTTGTCGCATTATTAAGTGAGAAATTAGCAGAAAACGCTTTAATTTCGTTATTAATCGATTTTTGCAATTGTGTATTCAATTCAGTAATCATTTTTTCTCCTTGGGCAACAACAAAGTCGCTTACTGCATTTTCAACACTTGTTGTTGGTGCTGCATTAACACTAGTACTCAGCGTGGCGCCCAGCAAAGATCCGATAAGTACTAACGCAAGGCTTACATCTTTTATGTTGCTGCTAGTATTTTTAGTCATGTTAAATGTGCTCATAATAAATTCCTTCTTCATTTAGTATTTGTTTGTTAAGTAGTGATGCTAACTTTCTATTTTGATGTTAAACATCGTCTGGTATGTAATAGCTATTACAAGTGCTGTGCCAAAGATTGTTAATATTTTAAATTGTTGATAAATAAGAAATATATTTTCATCTATTACTTGTATAAAAATATTACAAGACAAGGGATTTTAACTTTTTAGTTAAATTGACCATGAATATAGTCTATTTGACCATTTTATATACCGTTGGGTTTATTACCTTGTACAAATTAATGCTTGCAATTAAATAGACGATCGGTCTAATATTAATTTATGCAATTAGATACGATTAAAAAACGAAGAGGTAGGCCTGCAAAGTCTGGCCGAGATACCACTAAAACCAAAGCTGAATTAATCAGTAGTGGCGTTGAACACTTCACGCAATTTGGCTTTGCTTCATCAGGTTTAGATCAGATATTAAAAAAGGTATCTGTACCGAAAGGATCTTTTTATTATTACTTCGCTAATAAGGAAGTCTTTGGCTTAGCGGTAATTGCTTCTTACGACGTCTACTTCTGCCGTAAGCTTGATTTACATTTAAAAAATGGTCAGTTAGCGGCTGAGCAGAGGTTAATAAGTTTTGTTGATGATGCTAAAGCGGGAATTGAAAAATATAATTTTAATCGTGGCTGTTTAGTGGGCAATCTCGAGCAAGAAGTTGCTGCTTTACCCATTAGCCACCGCGATAAGTTAGCCTTGGTGCTCCAAGGCTGGCAGAGTAAAATATCTGATCACCTAAATGAGCTTTGCCCAGATGCTAAGCAACAAGAATGCAATTCGTTAGCAGAGTTCTTTTGGATTGGTTGGGAAGGGGCGGTAAGTCGTTGCAAGTTGGTGCAAACTACCCAGCCGATAGATCTTTTTATCAATCATTTTTTACAATTGTTAAAAAAATAATTTTTTTATTAATTAATAGACGAGTGGTCTATATTGGAGGTTCATATGTTTAAGTGTTTACTGGTAAATAAAGATGAAAATGGTTACAAAACATCGATCACTGAATTACCTGAGCAAAGCTTATCCCAAGGTAATGTCTTAGTGAAAGTCCTATATAGCACGCTTAATTACAAAGATGCGTTAGCAATTACAGGCAAAGCCCCAGTAATAAGAAGCTTTCCGATGATACCCGGAATCGATTTCAGTGGCATTGTTGAGCACAGTGAAAGTGAGGAGTTTAAGGTAGGTGATAAGGTGATACTTAACGGCTTTGGTGTTGGTGAAAAGCATATGGGTGGCTTATCACAAAAAGCGAAAGTAAATAGTGACTGGCTCATTCCTTTACCACAAACCATTTCGCCGCTACAGGCAATGTCAATTGGTACCGCAGGTTATACCGCTATGCTGTGTATTTTAGCATTGGAAAAAAGCGGTATTACTCCTAAGAGTGGAAAAATTCTCGTTACGGGTGCTACTGGTGGTGTTGGTAGCTTTGCGGTAAAACTACTTTCCTTAATGGGTTACTCGGTTGTTGCCTCAACAGGTAGTAGTAAACAACATGATTATTTATATGATTTAGGCGCAACTGAGATTATTGATAGAGCAGAATTATCAGCCCCAGGTAAACCGTTAATGAAAGAAAAGTGGGCTGGTGCAGTTGATTCTATAGGTAGTCACACCCTTGCCAACGTTTGTGCAAGCATCCAATATGGTGGCGCTGTTGCAGCTTGTGGTTTAGCACAAGGCATGGATTTACCCGCTTCGGTTGCTCCTTTTATTTTAAGAGGTGTATCTTTATTAGGTGTTGATAGCGTTATGCGTCCTAGAGCAGATAGAGTGGCAGCATGGAAAAAACTATCGGAAATTTTACCAGCAACGGAAATGGAATCGATAGCAGAGGTGATTAGTTTAGAAGCATCCATCGAGGTGGCAGGTAAGTTACTTGATGGTGATGTTACTGGTCGTGTTGTGGTTGATGTGAATAGCTGAGATAAATAAGTAAGTCTATACCCAAGCTACCTGAAGATACGTGTTTCAGGACGCTTGAGCGAGTCATGTTCAAGTAGTTTGGGTATATAGTGGCTATTTTTACTTATTTCTACGTTAAATTCACTTGCAATAGATAAGCTATTGGCGCGTAAATTTCCCTTGAGATAAGCCAAAATATTACACTGTAGAGATCTGTAAATAAATCTATATAATGGTAAAACTACATATTAAACCGAGTTGAGGTTATGTAGCTTTACCTTATTTTTATATACGTAACTTAGATGGAATCACCATGACTCACTCAATTATCGACGATCTTGCTAGCCGCCATACGGTAAAAAAATACGACGCAACGAGAAAAATTCCACCAGCAGATTTAGATGTCTTATATGAAGCCATGCGTCTTTCAGCTTCGTCTATTAATTCGCAGCCATGGAAGTTTATTGTACTTGAAAGTGATGAAGCAAAAACACGTATGAGTAAAACATTCGCCAATATGCACCATTATAATCTACCGCATGTATTTGATAGCTCGCAGATGATTTTGTTTGCTTACAATCCTAAATATAATCGTGAGGATTATGCCAAGGTGGTAGATAAAGGCATTGTCGATAAGCGAACACAGCCTGAAAAACGTGAAGCGGCGTTCGGTGGTTTCCTTTTTGCAGAGCTTAATACTAGCGAATCTGGCGATACCAGCACTTGGACTAAAGCACAAACTTACTTAGCTTTAGGTAATACTCTTCATATACTTGCTCGACTAAAAATTGATTCCACACCAATGGAAGGTATTGATATTGAGTTAGTGAATAAAGAGTTTAGCGAAGAGCTTGATGGCTATCAATGTGATGTAGCATTGGCTATTGGTTATCATCACCCGGAAGACGATTTTAACGCCAAGTTACCAAAATCTCGTTTAGCCCTTAATGATGTTTTAGTGCGTATTTAGTATCTGTGAACAGTAAATTACTGACAAAGTGTCAGTAATAAATAAAATTTTCATTTTTCATTTTCATGGCTATGCACTCAAACCAAAATTACTCCCTAAAAAGCAGTAACAGCTTTAATATTAAGGCGAGTTGCTCACGTATCTATTTCCCAAGCTCCCTAGCAGAATTACAGCAATTACCTGATTTATCGGCTGGCAATACCTCAGACAAGTTTTATATTCTTGGTGAAGGCAGTAATACGCTGTTTGTAGAAGCTCAAGCGCCCATTATTATTCAGCCGAAATTTAACGGTATCAAAATTGATGAACGCGATGATCATTTTGTTATCACGGTAGGTGCAGCAGAAAATTGGCATGACCTCGTCTGTTTTTGTCTAGAACAGGGGATTTATGGCTTAGAGAATTTAGCCTTGATCCCCGGTAGTGTTGGTGCAGCGCCAGTGCAAAATATTGGTGCTTACGGGGTAGAGTTCGCTGATTTTTGTCAAGAAATACAATGGTATGAATTTGCCAGTAAAACACTGCACTCGCTCACTAAACAAGCTTGCCGATTTGCCTACCGTGATAGCATCTTTAAGCAGGAACGTTATAACCAGGGTTTAATTACTCAAGTGACCTTTAATTTTCCGAAAGCATGGCAGGCAAACCTTTCTTACGCGGGATTAGATATTCTTGCAAAAGAGAGCACTGCTAAGCAAGTGATGGCGCAAGTCATTGCATTACGCAGTAGCAAGTTACCTGATCCTAAAGAGTTACCTAATGCAGGTAGTTTCTTTAAAAACCCCATAGTCAATGACGCAGACTTTGCCCAATTACAGCAGCAATACCCGGAAATCCCCCATTACCCTCAGAAAAAGGGTGAAATAAAACTGGCCGCTGGTTGGTTAATTGATCAAGCGGGATTAAAAGGATTTCGCCATGGCGCCGTTGGTGTTCATCAACAACAAGCCTTAGTTCTGGTTAATTATGGTAGTGACTTAGGTGCAGACATTATTAGTTTAGCTAAATATGTCCAACGAAAAGTAGCCGAAAAATTCTCAGTATCCTTAATACCAGAAGTGCGCATGATTACACAGAGAGGTGAGAGACCCTTCTCATCGTTGAGTGACTTAAATCCTATCGAAAATATTAATGTTATTGGAGATATTAATTCTATTAGAGGGAATAGCGATGACTAAAACAGTTAAAGAGCACTTAGTTAAGTCATTAGCCTCAGGCCAATTTGTTTCAGGACAGTTGCTTGGTGAGCAGTTAGGCATCAGCCGTACTGCTATCGCTAAACATATTAAAGTATTAACGGAAATAGGCTTAGATATTTATAGTGTCACTGGTAAAGGTTACAAGCTGGCGCAACCGTTGTATTTATTAGAGAAAGAAAAAATTATCAGTTTATTGGCTGATGAAGCGAACCAGCAGGCTGAAAAGCAAAGCGACTTATCATTGATTGAAGTACATAGCTTAATTGACTCTACCAATGACTACTTAATGAGGCGTTTACCTAATCAAGTCACCTCAGGACAAGTTTGCTTAGCTGAATATCAAAGTGCTGGTCGAGGTCGTCGAGGTAGACAGTGGATTTCCCCTTTTGGCTCGCAAATTTACTTGTCTATGTATTGGTATTTAGAACAAGGTCTATCAGCGGCTATGGGATTAAGTTTAGTCACGGCACTAGCGGTCAGCGATGCAGTAAAAGCCCATAGTAATATACAAGTTCAGCTGAAATGGCCAAATGATATTTATCTTGATGGCGTAAAACTCGCGGGTATTTTAATTGATCTCGAAGGGCAGGCGTTAGAGCCTAGTCACTGTGTTATTGGTATCGGTTTAAATCTGCATATGCCCGAAGAAGCAGGTAAATTAATTGAACAAAAATGGACAGACTTGCAATCACACAGTAAAGTCAAAATTGATAGAAATGGGCTCAGTGCACAATTAATTAGTTGTTTACGAAAGCGATTACAACAACATCAGCAAGTGGGTTTAGTGCCGATGTTAGAAGAGTGGCATGCTCATGACGCTTTTTTAAATAAGCGGGTAAAATTAATTACCGGAGAACGAGCAACGCACGGCATATGTCGAGGTGTTAATAACCAAGGTGCTTTATTGCTAGAGGTGGATGGGCAAGTTAAACCAGTCTACGGTGGTGAAGTAAGCCTTAGGATGGACGAATGATCCTTTTAATTGATATCGGCAATAGTCGAACGAAATACGTGCAACTTAGTAACGGTGAATTATCAGCGACTACGCAGCTAAATAATAATGAATTTTCTGTGGCATATTTTGCGAAATACTTCAGCCAAGCTAGCCGAGTAATAGTCGCTAATGTGGCTAAGTCGGCATTAAGCAATGACCTTGCTACTTGGTGTGAAAGTCAAAAGATTAGTTTTAAACAAGTGCATAGTGAACAGAAAAAAAATACGTTGGTTTCAGCATATAAAGAACCGACTACTCTAGGTATCGACCGCTGGCTTGCGTTATTAGCGACTATACACCTTTATCCAAATGAAAATGTATTAATAATAGATGCAGGCACTGCGACTACAGTTGATTTATTGGCTGCGAATGGTCAGCATCAAGGTGGTTGGATATTAGCGGGCATTAACGCATTATTTAATAGTATTTTAAGCCATAGCACGCTAGTTCATGCTAAGAGTAAAGTAACGCCTAGCTTAGCATTTGGCGCTAACACTACCGATAATGTTAATAACGCGTGTTGGGCCGCAACCTTAGGTATGATTGAGCAAGCGATTGAACAAGCACAGCAATTAAGTGATATTAACCGCATTGTATTAACAGGTGGCGATGGTAAGGCGTTAACAACCCTATTGTTAGCACAGACAGCTGACAATATTACGGTGGTAGAAAATATCCAATTTATTGATAACCTTATTTTCTTCGGCCTGCAGGAATACGTATAAAATTGCGTATGAATTCGTCATAGTGAAATGAAATAAGCAGTTATTATTTATCTACTTAATTTAATTCAATTAAATTATATTAAATTATATTAAACACAGTTAGGAATTATCATGAAAGCAGGAATTATTGGCGCAATGGAGCCAGAAGTTGCCATTTTGAAGGCAAAATTAACCGATGCCAAAAGTACAGAACATGCGGGTTATACGTTTCATCAAGGTCAATTAGATGGCAGTGATGTTGTTATTGTTCAATCAGGTATCGGCAAGGTTGCTGCCGCGTTAGCAACCGCGATATTAATTGACCGCTTTCAGGTTGATTACGTGGTTAATACTGGCTCTGCTGGCGGCTTTGACGCGGCATTAAAAGTAGGAGACATTGTCGTGAGCTCAGAAGTTCGTTATCACGATGTTGACCTTACTGCCTTTGGCTATGAAGTTGGCCAATTACCAGCCAATCCTGCGGCATTTATGCCACATGGAGATTTAGTGGCAGCAGCAAAAAAAGGCATTGAACAATTAAGCCAAACAGCTGGGAAAAACATTAAAGCGGTAACAGGGTTGATCACTACAGGTGATACCTTCATGACTAAAGAAGAAGATGTCGCCAAAGCACGTGCTAACTTCCCCACTATGGCTGCGGTTGAAATGGAAGGTGCTGCGATAGCACAAGCGTGTTTACAGCTTAAAACTCCTTTTGTTGTTATTCGTTCACTTTCTGATATTGCTGGTAAAGAATCACCACATACCTTTGAAGAGTATTTAGAAACAGCGGCGGTCAACTCATCGCAACTAGTACTAAATATGTTAGAACAACTTAAAGGTAAAGTACTTAGCGCAGCCTAAGCACGTTACTTAAAATTAGAAGCTGGCAACTGGAAAGGGATAATTAATGACAGTACTCACCGAGTTAGCGCCTTTTACTTATCATGTGTTAATTCTCATGGTAGTGCTGATCATTAAGTCCTTAGTTAGCCATTTCATTGCCCATGAGCCACTACGTTTTTTCCAATTTTATTGCTTACAGTTAGCTAATAAGGTTAATAACAGTAAAAATAGTACTCAACATCAAACCATCGCTGGTTTATTAGCGCTATTAGTTACTTTGGTACCGATAGCTATTATTTTATGGCTCTTCGCTGACTTTATTGCGGTTGATTATGTGTGGCAAGGATTATTACTTTATCTTGCCCTAGGCAGCCTCAATCTAGGGCAGGTAAACATAGGCATTGCGCAAGCTTTAGTGGCTAAACAAAACTATCTGGCAAAGCAAACCCTCAAGCCACTACTCTTGCGAGAAACAGATCAACTCTCACCAGTGGGCTTGAGTAAAGCGGCTATTGAAATGCACCTACTTCGCAGTTTGCAGCAAATTTATGTGGTTAGCTTCCTCTTTATTACCTTTGGTTCGTTAGCGGCTCTTAGCTACCGATTAATGTTAGAAATGCACTATTGTTGGAATACTAAATTAGGGCAATATAAGCACTTTGGCTTTTACAGTCAGCTGTTTACCCAGCTTATGCAATGGTTGCCTAGCCGGTTAATGGCATTATTGATATTACTGAGTACTTTAGGGCAGGGCAGTTTATTATTTTGGCGCTTAACACGAGGCCACTTTTTTAAACTGAATAATAATTTTTTTCTAGCCGTACATGCTTTTTCGCTTGCCGTGAGACTTGGCGGAGTCGCTATGTATCAAGGTGAAAAATTACGTAAGGTCGCCTTTAATGATCTTGGCAAACAACCAGAGCCACGCGATATTATTAAAGCAAGCCGAAAAGTTAATTTCACTGTCTATAGCAGTTTATTTTTACTCGCACTGTCAGCACTATGCTGGCAATTAGTCACGTGATTTGGGCTTTACATGAATGACTTTTTATTTTATTTAGATATTTTTGGCGTTATTGTTTTTGCCTTATCAGGGGCGCTTATGGCTGGGCGCTATCAACTTGATCCTTTTGGTGTCGTGGTGTTGGCCTCAGTTACCGCTGTAGGTGGCGGTACCATTCGCGATGTTATTTTACAAACGCCAGTCTTTTGGGTGGAAAAGCCCTATTATCTCTATGTTATTTTAGTGACAGCGATACTCACCATAGTGCTGATAAGACAACCAAAACGGATCCCTAAGCGTTTCTTGCTCATTGCCGATGCCTTAGGTTTAGCTTTGTTCGCCGTTTTAGGCACGCAAAAAGCATTATATTTGGGCGCACCAATCCCGGTGGCTGTCGTATTAGGTACTATTACGGGTATTGCCGGCGGTATGATTCGAGATGTTTTATGTAATGTGATCCCGATGATTTTACGTGAAGAGATTTATGCGCTGGCAGCCATGTTAGGCGGTAGCTTATTTATTATATTGCATGGGTTAAATTGGAATGATACTAACGCGATGATTGTCTCAATCTCTGCAGCATTGACCCTACGCCTAGCTGCTATCTATTGGCATGTTTCATTACCGGCTTTTCATATTGTTGAAAAGCCAAAAAAAGAAAAAGCTAAAGATAAAACGATAGAGAATGAATAAAATTACCAACTCTCTATCTGATTCTTCAATTATTTAAGAAAAAGTAAAAAAAGCCAGTATTCTCAATGAGTACTGGCTTTCATCATAAACGTTAACGCTTCCTAGTAAAAAGCTAAAAGCTAAAAGCTAACACTGACCTTCACATAACCACGTCGGCCATGTAAGTCATACGTCATCACATCAGTATTGGCATCATTCCATGAGGTTAAGAACGGTGCCTTTTTATCAAATATATTGTCGATACCTGCAGATAGGCTGACATCGTCAGTTAAATAATAACTGCCTTGAATATCATGATAAAAGATACTGGGCACTGAACTGCCAATAGGACCGCCGCCATTGGCATCATCCGCAGTACCAATATAGCGAATGGCATAATAAGTGCCCCAATCTTTTGCCTGTAAAGTAAAGCCTAAATTAGCGCGCCACTCGGTATAACTGCCTTGATCTTCGGTAATTAGACCTAATAACTCATGGGTTGCTTGCCCTGGTAATGGCTTATTCTCATGATTAAGTAGATGAGTCGCTTCTAAATCAACCTTGGTGGTTAAATTAAATAGTGATCCTTGGTATTGCATATTGAAGTCTAACCCGCTGACTTTTTCCCAAGCCGCATTAACAGGACGTTGATTAAGTGAAGTCACCTGTTTACTAATACTATGGCGTTCAAAGCTATTACAGTAATCACTGTAGGCAACAGGGTCGCTATAACAAAGTTTAAGAACATCAGAGCCATTGACCGAGGTAATAGCTTCTTCAACTTCTATATCAAAATAGTCAATGGTTGCTGATAACCCCTCAACAAAACTTGCTTGCCATACAAGACCTAATGTTAACGTTTCAGCTGATTCAGGCTCTACTTCAGGATTACCGCCGACAGCGGTTAATACCGTAGTGCCATCTTGCACAAAATCAACAGCGATGCCATCGGCTAAACAATTAGTAGCAATGGTACCAGTGGCATTTTCACAGGGGTCAATAGTGCGAAGATTTTCAGAGTTGGTGCCACCAAACTGCTCGGTTAACATTGGCACTCTAAAGGCGGTGGATTTAACACCACGCAACATTAAACTATCGATAATTTGCCAAGTTAAGCCAATTTTGTAAGTCGTCTTATCGCCAAAGGTGCTGTAATCAGCATAGCGGGTGGCAACTTCAGCATTAAGAGATTTAACAAAGGGTAAGCCGGCGAGTAAAGGAATTGAAAACTCAGCGTAGACTTCATTGACGTTATAATGGCCATTAATGCTATCTTCTCCACCATTACGTAATACCGTCGAATCTGGATTACGCCAGCCACTTTCGTATCGACTTTCAAGTCCTGTCGCAAAGGCTAGGGTACCCGCAGGTAACTGAGTAATGTCACCAGTTAAGTTTAAAGTAAATGATTTGAGTTCATTGCCGCCATTACCTTCACGACGATATTTAACGTAATCAATAACCTCGGGACTTAACTCACCGACACCAAACCAATCACCACAAGGAATGCTCGCACCAGCATCAGAGCTACAAACGTTCTCATCAAGGGTATGGCTCGCTCTTTCCTTATCTAAATCGAAGGTCCAGCCATCGTTACCAGTATTACGGCTATAGTTATAAGCCATATCCCAGTGCCAGTCGTTACTGAATTCACCATTAAGCCCTAAAACAAGGCGTGTGGTATCAGTCTCTTGAAAAAAGAAAGGCGCGCCGAGTTCGGTATTACGACGTTTTGTTAGTTCAAGATCTTGTCCTGTTGGATTATAAGCAAAATCCTTGGACACCATAATGCCGCCAATGCTTCGAGGAGTAACAATCTGTTCAGATTGTCGATTACTATACATGGCTTCGGTAAATAAATTAATTTGCTCCGTTAATTGATAATTAAGTGTTGTCGCCAAGTTAATGCGTTTACTTGGACTAACAGCATTTAAGTAAGGTATCCAAGTAAAAGCATGTTTACTACTGTCGTAAGTTTCATAGCTATTACCATCACCTTGAGGGTTTTGATTAAATTGCACACTTTGGCCATCAGCCAATAAAGCACGTCCACCCTCGGTAGAGGAGCTACCAAAACAAGCGAGTTGGCTGGTACCATCATCGTTAATAATTTCTTTTTTGGCACAATCAATTCTATCTGACTGTCTGACCGCCTCAGTATTTACGTAATTAGCACTAAAAACGAAATTACCACGATCAAATGAAGAACCAATGTTTAAACTGAGTTCTTGATGCTCACCGTCACCTTCATCAGATGCGCCTGCTTTGGCAGTAAAAGTCGCACCTTCAAGATCACTCTTGGTAATGATATTAACCACACCAGCTACCGCATCTGCACCGTAAATGGCAGAAGCGCCATCTTTTAAAATATCGATACGCTCAATCAGTCCGGTGGGAATAGTGTTCAGATCTACTGAACTATTTGCACCAGTGCCCCCATTAACCATACGTCGACCGTTAAGTAATATCAGCGTCCGTTTAATGCCCATACCACGTAAATTGACTTGTGCAGTACCATAACCGCCACTGGTCCAGTAAGCGTTAGTGGCATTACCAGCAACACCGGCTGAAAAAGGCATACGTTGTAATAAGTCTTCGACATTGACTATGCCGGTAAGGGCTATTTGTTCGGCGGTGATAACACTGATAGGGCTGGCTGTTTCAAAATCTGCTCGTTTGATATGAGAGCCAGTAATGGAGATTTTTTCAATTTCTTCCGCCAAATTCTGCTCAAGCACATTAGCATAAACATGAGGACTGTTGAACGCCATGAGTATGGTGGTAAATAAGAGGGATTTTTTCATTGGGAAGCACCAAGCTAAGTAAAACAACTCGTCGTTGTAACGAGTTAAAAAGGTGCCGAGATTTTATCAGTTACAAACAATTACGTAGTGTGACATATTGCCGCAATTAGTGGGTCTGATGACTAATTAGCCAATGCTCTGAAGCTATTGGCTAAACGTTTTGTTCATTTGTTGTTGTATGTCTTCGTACCAATTATCAGCAATGGTGACTGCAGGTAAAGCTTCTATCTCAATGGTACCTGAAGTAGCTGTTTTATTTGACTCATTATAAACATCTAAGATATTTCTAATAACAACGGGTTGCGCCTTAAGTTTGAGCTTTTCAACCAGTAATTTTGTACCCGCTTCAAAGGGTTCAATTTTTCCTGATTGTGAGCGAGTTCCTTCAGGAAAGATGATGACTTTTTTACCTTTGCAAATTTTTACGTCTTTCAATAGTTTGATGATGGCACGGCTGTCTTTTTGATCGACGGTAATATGGCCAACTCTATCGACGATGCGAGAAACAGGCCATTTATCCATAATACCTGTTCTACCAATAAAACGAGTATCATTACCCACCACCTCTTCAAGAGAGAAGATATCAAACATACTTTGATGATTAACAATTAAAATATCAGTATCAGCATCGATAGTACCAGTAAGGTTAACGCGAGCACCAACACTGCGCACAATCATAGCAGTAAATATTCTACGTAATCGATTGAACCTGACTCCGTGGCGCATAGATAAAGACAAAGCGACAGACTGGGCTGCTATGGCAACATACATTTTGTATTTTTTTAAATAGAAGGCAAACATGAATATAGTTCAGAAGCTGTAGTTAAGCTTCAATCCCCCAGCCATCACTGTAACCAGTAAACTGGATAGCGATTTTTTCAAAAGCTTCTTCTTGTGCAACAATAGCTTCATATGATGGTGTCATCACAACGGTACAATCAACATCCCAAACATTAGGGGTTTGATCTGGGTGCAAGTTACATTTTACTTCGGGTAAGTGCTCATTTATATGATCAGCCATCGCCTGTGCTTGGCTTTCTTTCTCAAACAAATGAAAAAATACCACATCATGTGATTGGCTCAAGTCTATACCTGCTTGGTGCATTTCGGCTAATACTTGGCCTGTTTCGTCATCTGGGTAGTTCATATTTGATTAAGGTTCTTATGCTTTATTGATTAAGTATTATAAATCGGTAAAAGCGGCTTGAATAGAGCTTGGGATAAATAAATATTTTTGTGTCAGTATTTAGGGGCGGTTGAACTTTCGCGGTTAAATTTTGTTCAGGATAAAAGCGCTTTAATCGCGGCGAGTAGTGTGTAGCCTAGTCATTCTAAGCAAATACTACTCAACAAAGAGTAAGGCGCTTTTAGCCGAATCCTTCGGACAGCGTTTGTTGGTCATTTTTACTACGTTATCGCCTTTTTCTGTGGAATAACCACATTACAAAGGCTCTGTCTTGTATAAATACCCAACAAATCGCTGCAAAAACAATCTCGAAAATTCAACAGTCCCTAGTTTCCAGGATATTGAGTTAGCATAATATCAACCGCTGTCATTATTTTTTCATTTTGTGTTGTGCTGTTATCTTTTGCTTCGAATTTCAGCGGATATATACTGCGCCACACAGAGCGGTTGCGTTTAGGATCGACTAAATCAATAATTAAGCCACCCGGATAAGTTGACCATTCATCGTTTTCTTGTTGCCAAGTATTGGCTTTTAAGCAGTGCGGACAAAATAGTACCGCTTTATTATAATCTTTGTAATCTTGGCGTTTACCCTTAACTAGATAATAGGTAACGATGATGTCGGCGTTATCAATATCACTATAAATAAATGCTTGTGCGTTAAGACTCTTCTCTATTGCTATTTCAATACGATTTCGCTGGGCATGACTCAGGCTTTGGCTATCAAAGAATTTTGAATGGTTTTGGTAAAAGCTGTATTTTTTTACTTGAGAAAAATCAAAACTAGTATGATAAACCACAGGGTTGTTCATTGAGCTACAACTAGATAAATTTAAAACAAATAGGTAGAGTAGTAATAATTTTATCGGCAATGTTAATCCCATAAGTAAGTTAGTCAACATAGAGTAAAGAGTGTGCTAGAAGTAAAACGCTAGCCTAACAACTGGCTTAAGGTTTGAACAGGGAAACCGACAAAATTTTATAGCCGGATTACAGCGATTTTTAACCTTGAGCTGCATTATTTACAGAAAAGAATAAGGATATTTAATGATTAAAAGTACTTATAAGCATCTATTTATCGGTGCAACACTTATTGCAATGAGTTTTGTTTCTTTAACGGCACATGCACAATCATCAGTTTGGAAAGTCAGTAAAGGCAATGACTATATTTTTATCGGCGGTACAGTACATATTTTGCCACCATCAGAACTTCCACTACCAAAAGAATTTGACCAAGCTTATAAACAAAGCGATAGCATAGTGTTAGAGGCTAAATTGCCCGATGCCAGTGATGCAGAATTTCAACTGAATATGATGCAACAAATGACTTATAGCAATGGCAAAACTATTAGCAGTTTTTTATCAACGAAAACACAACAAAAACTCAGTCAGTATGTTTCTTCTTTAGGTGTTGAACTAGCTATGTTTGAACACTTTAAACCTGGACTTTTGGTCACCATGCTGGCGTTATTAGAAGCGAAAAAAGCACAGCTATCAGGAGAAGGTGTTGATATCTTCTATAGCAAACAAGCCAATAGGGACAATAAAGGCATAGCGTACTTGGAGAGTGCCGAGTTTCAAATGAATATGATTGCTAATATGGGTATTGGTGATGAAGACCGTTTCATCAAGTCAAACCTTGAGCAAATGACAGACTTTAAAGCGATGTTTTTAGGCTTACTTAAAGCCTGGCGAGTAGGTGATGAACAACAGCTTAACAAGTTAGCTATTCTGCCTATGAAAGATGATCCTAAAACATTTAAAAAATTACTAACTGATAGAAATCAAACATGGATATCACAGATTGAACGCATGTTTGCTGGCAATGGTAAAAGCACAGATAAAGAATTTGTTTTAGTGGGCGTCGCGCATCTCGCGGGTGATAAAAGTGTTTTAGCGTTATTGAAAGCTAAAGGGTATCGCGTAGAAAAGCTGTAATGTCATTTATCTAATTTGCCCCCTTTAACATCAATGTTAGGTGATATTTTAAAGGGGGAAATTTTACTTTCTATCTACCAAAGACTATCTTGATTCACGTCTTTAAAGCTAAGTACTTTACCGCCAAACTCACTGGCAAACGCTTGAGCATCAGTTTGTAAACTAAAGCTCGCTAACGTTTTCCCCATTGCCCCTGTTTTTTCAGAGCCAGTAACATACCAAGCAGTTTTAGCATCAATAAAGTATTTATCATCAATACTGTCACTGCCCCAAGGCATTTTACTCATATCATGTACCAGTATTTGACTGACATTACGGGTATTTTCAGGGTCTAAATAATAGCTAAACATGTCGCGGGTAGAGCAGAACTTAAAAACCTTATCACCTTGTTCTTTTCTAAAAACTTCGCCTTTAGGGCCATCAAAGTTGGTGATAAGCATGCCACATAAGTGACATTCATCGCTGCTTTCCATGGCAACCGCTTTATGAATAACGGCTTGTTGTGCTGAATTATCTGAACAAGCAGAGATGATGATTAAACAAAAAAGTGCACCGAGCGTTTTAAAAATTGCAGACATTAAAGTTTTTTCCTTTTGAAAATAAATATGGCAATGCTCAAGGGTAATGCAACCCAAGCAAATAAAGCGGTGAATAACTGTCCTTGGGAGAGACTGGCATTAATGGCAACAGCAAGAGCGCCGTTAACATCACTGCTATCAAGCCCTGAAAGGTTTACCAAACGGAAAATATCCGCAGGATTAAGCATCATCAATTGCGTTAAACCGGCTTGGGTAATACCTTGCTCAACGCCAACAAGTAAAGCTAATAACGCTAAATCAAAGGCAAGCGCAAACAAGAACCAAGTGATTAAAGCAAAACCAGCGGCTTTAGATTTTTCACTGACCGATAAACTAATTAAATAAGAAATTGCAGTAAAACTTAAGCCCAATAAAATTGCACTAACAATAAATACTGAGAAGCTTGTTAATACTTGTATATCGCCGAGTTGGAAATACAGCAATACCGCCGATGAGCCAAAACCAAGCAAGGTCGCTAGGGCGATAATACTGCCTTGGCCGATAAACTTACCGAGTAATAATTGGCTTTTACTTAATGGGTAGGTCAATAGCAACAACAAGGTACCACTTTCTTGTTCACCGACAAAGCTATCGTAGCTGAGCAGCAAGGCAATAAGTGGAATAAGAAAAACAGCTAAACTGGCTAAACTGGCTACCGTTGTTGAAAGTGAAGCTACGCCAACAGCACCAGAGGCTGCAGCGCCAAAGTAGGTTAAGCCAATAGACAGTAGAGCAAAAATGAGTGTAATTGAGATTAACCAACGATTTCTTAAACCATCGTGAAACTCTTTATTGGCAACGGTTAATATTTGTCTCATTATTTTTTCTCTCCACTTTCATGTTTCAACAGGAAGTGCTGATAAACTTGCTCTAAATTTGCAGTCTCTACCTGTAAATCATCTAAGCCTTCATGACTGAGTAGTTGCTTTAATACCTTCATTTTTTCCTGTTCAGGTACCAATAAAGTGTTTGGACAGTTGGCAGTTAAAAAACTATTTAGTTTGCTGTCATTAACCACTGAGCCATTAAGTCCAAAGGGTTTGATAGCAACAGGTAACGCTGCTTGTTGGCGCAATTGGGCTAACGTACCCATAGCTAATAATTGACCAGTCGATAAAATCATCGCCCGATCAATATGCTGTTCAACACCAGGCAAAACGTGAGAACATAGAATGACACTAGAGCCGTTTGATTTTAATTGATCCACTGTTTTATAAAAATCACGGGTAGCAATGGGATCTAAGCCAACGGTTGGCTCATCAAGTAATAATAACTTCGGCTCACCGATAAATGCTTGTGCTAAACCTAAACGTTGACGCATACCCTTTGAGTACGTTTTTACTTGTCTTTTCATCGCATGGGTAATACCCACTTGCTCAAGTAAATCAATAGCTTGTTTTTTATTGAAACCTTTTAATTTTGCAAAGTAGGTTAATACTTCTAAGCCGGTAAGTTGTTCATAAAAGCTCACGTTTTCAGGTAAGTAACCAACTTTACTGCGACAATGCCACGCTTCTTTTGAATCAGGTGCCATGCCCATGACTTCAACCGTGCCACGACTTGGAGAAATAACCCCTAGGATGAGTTTCATCATGGTGGTTTTACCGGCGCCGTTATGGCCAAATAAACCCATAACCTCACCTTGGTTCAAGTGCATTGTCACTGACTTTAAAGCATCGAGTTGCTGGTAGCTTATACCTGCGTCGGTAAGTGATACTAGTGGAGTACTCATAAAATTATTCCTTTAAGCTTGCGCTAGTGGTGTTTGCTGACTGCGCAGAATTACTTTTTGTAAAGGTAGAGGTTGTAACAGCAAGTGGTGTAGCGGCTTGCTGGTTTTTTGTTAAACTAGGGGCGCTCATTAATGGGAAGCTGTCTTTAACGCCCGGTGGTTTGAGTACCGGAAATTGTCTTTGAACCCAGCGCAAAATCAAAATTGCAGGGCTGTCCATAATCATTTTCATTTCTGGGTATTGCCAGACGAGTTTATCTATACCGTCGTTCGGTTCAAAAATAGTATCGCCGATGCCATCATTCCCCATATCCCAGCCTAAATAATTACTCCAGTAATTACCTCGACCATCTTTGCTCCATTCTTGTTTTTTATTGGAAACATATTTAACTTGGGTAGGATTATTGATAAAGCTATTACCGAATATTTTGATGTTTTCTGAGCCCGCCGTAAGGTGTATGCCTATTTCAGCGGTATCAATAATATTGTGTTTTACTGTATTGTAGCCTGAGTTATAAACAAATAAACCTTTACCATCGCGGCCAAGCACTTTGTTTTCAGGTTTTGTCCAAACGTTTTTAACATAGTTATGACTAAAAGTAGATTGGGTAATAAAATTCAGTAAAAAACCATAATCTTCGCTGTCGGTTGTTTTATTGCCAGTAATGGTTAATCGACGTGAACTCATTAAAGCGTAACCTGCACGAGTATCGTAAGCAGTGTTATTTTTTACTGTATTATCATAAGAATACATATAATGAATACCGTAGCGTAAATGGTGCATGGTATTTTGTTCAATAATATTATTTTGACTGGAAATAACATAAACACCGTCACGGGTTTCACTAACTTCGTTAAGAAAAACATGGCTATTAGTGACATTGGCAATTTGAATACCGTTCCCTCTGTCAGCTGAACGTAATGTTAAATTTCCTTTAACGCGGTTATGGCTAACAATCGCTTTGTCAGCTTGATTAAGCCAGATGCCAAAACCATCCCCGATTAAAATATTACTTCTAATGGTTAAACTTGGCACTTTGTTATTGTCTATTTTACCGTGAGAATAGATACCAGAATTTTGCTCAGTTAAGTCATTACCCCAGTTGGTTATGGTTAGGTTTTCTATGGTGATCTGTGAGTTTTTGAGCCATAAACCATGACCTTTACCTTGAGAGTCTATAATAGCTTCGCCTTTATTGATGCTACGAAGTGTCACTTGTTTGGTTATGATGAAATTACCGAAGTAACTCCCAGGCCCTAATGTAATAACATCGCCATTCTGGCTATTATTAAGTGCTTGTTGTAAATCATCAGCGGGTGATAATTGAGTTTCTTGCGCACTTACTTGTTGAGCATAAAAACTGCTGATGATAAACAAGATGGCAAGTGATTTTTTAAAGAGTAGCAAAACAATTATTCTATAAAAGGGTAACTAATTGCAGCATACCATTATTCGATGAAAATCAGTTGATCTCGATTAAACAAGTTTCATTTATAGGCTCATATAGGTAATAAAAACATAAAAAACCTTGCAATGCCGTGGTTGATTGTTTCTGTGTTTTTAAAGCACGGTATTTCGCTGATTTGTGAGGGTTGATAACGTTAACTGATAAGATCGGAACCTTATTTCCTGCATTTTGATGGGGGTTCAGTACAATTAGCGGACTGAACAAGTTTCCTGTTATTAATATCACAAAAGCCTGACACTTTTGAATTTTCAATTAACTGTCGGTAACATCACGCCTAAAGCTATTATTAAGCTTCAACGAATATACGAGCAAACATTTTCATGCTTGTAGTATATTAACTGCGTGACAGAACCTGTTTCCTGTTATTAAGATCACAAAAAAGCCCGACACTTTTCAGTGTCGGGCTTTTGAATTATCAATTAACTGTCTGTTACGTTAAAGCTTATGCTTCAACGAACATGCGACCACGCATTTCCATGCTTGTAGTATATTAACAGCGTGACAGAACCTGTTCGGTAATATCACAGCCTGAAGCTGTTTCCTGTTATTAAGATCACAAAAAAGCCTGAGACTTTGCAGTGTCAGGCTTTTCAATCTGTAATTAACTGATTGTTAAGTTAAAGCCTATGCTTCAACGAACATACGACCACGCATTTCCATGTGTAGCGCATGACAGAACCAGTTACAGTAATACCACTGTACGCCAGGTTTGTTGGCAGTGAAGGTAATAGAAGCAGTCTGTTGAGGACCAATTTCCATTTGTACACCGTGGTTAGTCATACAGAAACCATGAGTTACATCTTCTACTTGGTCAAGGTTAGTTATGATTACCGTTACTTCATCACCTAGTTTTACAGTAAATTCACTCATACCGTAGGTTGGTGCAACAGAAGTCATATATACACGTACTTTTTTGCCATCGCGAATAACTTTATTGTCACTCATTGGATCAACACCATCACGCTTCGCGATTGCTAATGTTTCTGCAAACGTTGGCTCGTCACGAGTATAAACTTTCTTAGGCTTAATTTTACTACGGTGAACCATAATACAGTCATGCGGTTCAGCAAATGTTGGGCCATCATGAACAAGCTTCATTTCATCACCAGAAATATCAATTAATTGATCATTTTCTGGTTTAAGTGGTCCTGTAGGTAAGAATCTATCTTTAGAGAACTTACATAGAACAACTAACCATTTACCATCAGCATCGCGTGATTCACCTTGTGTTGTATGGTTATGGCCTGGTTGATAATGCACATCTAGTTTTTGACGGATGTAGTTAACTTTTTCGCCTTTGTAAGCTTTAATGGCATCTTCAACATTCCATTTAGCAATTTGGCTATCTAGGAATAATGTAGTGTAAGCATTACCGCGGCCATCGAAAGCTGTATGAAGAGGACCTAAACCTAGCTCTGGCTCTGCTACTACAGTGTCACGAGGTTTAATTTTATTGGCAAATAAATCATCTAACTTAGCAATAGAAATTACTGTTACTGTTGGTGATAATTTACCATTTGCCATGAAGTATTTACCTTCTGGCGAAGTATTCAAACCATGAGGTGATTTTGGCACTGGAATATAACGTGTTAATTCAGAACCTTTACGACCATCTAATACTGGTACATCATTACCGTTATAAGTTTTGAATTTACCAGCTTTAAGTGCAGCTTCACAAGCGGCTAAGCTGAATACAACAACGTGGTCACGCTCAGCAGAAATCATTTCGCCTAAGTTCATACCCATTTCTGAGTTGTAACATGTAGATGCGAAGTATTTACCATCAAAATCGGCATCAGTATTATCTAAGTTACCGTCAACCATTACCTGGAAAGCCATTTCCATGGTTTCTGCGTCAATTACGTTGTATAACGAACGGTAAGTGCTGACATCTTTCATGCCGTCTTTACCATCGTTATTCATTGGAATTTCAAATTCACCATTACAAACAACATATTTAGTGTATGGTGCTTTTTGTACACGTAATCCGTGAACTGCTTGTACGTTTGGTACCGTAAGCATTTTGTCACACTTCATGATGTCACAACGAATACGTGCTACACGAGAGTTAGCTTTATCATTAATGAAAACGTATTTACCGTTGTAACTACCGTCGGTCATACTCATATGAGGGTGATGCGAGTCACCCATCATGATATCAGCACTGTCGCCTTTAACACGCTTAGACTCTTCAGTTAAACCCCAGCCTGTTGCTGAGTCAGTATTAAATACTGGAATACGCATTAACTCACGCATTGATGGGATACCCATTATACGCACTTCACCTGAATGACCACCTGACCAGAAGCCATAATATTCATCTAATTCACCCGGATGAACTACTGGGCTCATTGCCATTTCTTTTCTTTGTGCTTGCGCTGTAGAAGCAAACATAGCAGCTGTCATTGGCGCTGCCACAACACCTGCGCCAATTAGGGCACTTTTGCCAAAAAATTTACGACGTTCTTCGCTTTCCAATGTAACTTCATTGGAGTCATTCGTTAAATTTAACTCTTCTTTACTCATTGTTATTCTCCACTTTACTTATTATGTAATTAAATTTTTAATTTAACTCGCTTGATTTAATTTAGCTCGCTTGATCCAATTAAGCTACTTCGGTTATTTCTATTTCTGTTTCTTTAAATTTGGCTTTTTTTCTTGCTAACTTTTTCAATGGTGGACACTTTTCTTCATTAAAATAGGTCACTTGGCAATCAAGACAGTAATGGCATTCACGCATGTTAATAACACCATCTGGATCAATTGCTTGAATCTCACATTCTTTAGCACATGTTTTACAAGGCTGACCACATTCAGGACGACGACGTAACCAGCTGAATAAACGAATGCTATTACTGGTTGATAACGCTGCGCCTAACGGGCACAAGTAACGACAGAAGAACTTGCGGTTAAAAATATTAATAATGAGCAGGATGGATGCATACAATACAAACGGCCATTCACGATCAAATTTCAATAAGAAAGTTGTTTTAAATGGTTCTACTTCCGCAAATTGCTCGGCAAGTGATAATGACTCCATCGACATACCAAACAGCGCTAATAAAATCAGATATTTGATCGCCCATAAACGCTCATGCACAGCCCAAGGTAATTCAAATTGTGGAATTTTGATGTAGCGAGCAAAAATATTCATTAACTCTTGTAACGCGCCAAATGGGCATAACCAGCCACAGTAAACCGCACGACCCCATAAAATCATGGTAACCGCTGCTGCGCCCCAAAGAATGAAAATCACGGGATCAAGTAAGAATAAGTCCCAAGAAAAATCAGACATAAAGGCCTGTAAGAAAGTAAATACATTCACTACAGAGAGTTGTCCGCCCCAAGACCAACCAATAAATACCACAGTAACAATTAAGAATAAATGACGGAAGTTGTGCATAAACGTTGGATGACGCACAAGGATATCTTGGAAAAACAAGCTCATAACAACAATGATAAGCAAGATAATGAGTACGATTACTTCAGCTTCTTTTTCTTTCCATACTTGCTGCGCTAGCGTTAATTCTGGCTCAGGCATAATGACAGCTGGGCGATCTAAATATTTGTTTAAAGTATGATAATCAGCTTTAAAACTTGTGAATATGCTTTCTAGAGGACCGGTTTGACGACGAACGAGTAACTCTAATTGCCAATCAGAAGCGGGGTTAAAATTGTGGTGGTCACGGATGATAAATATTGAGCGTTCAGTGAATGTTGGCGCTCCTTCAATATAAATATCAGGTACGCGACTATGATCTAAATCCCTAAAGGCAAATGCATCGCCATTTTGTAGTATTTGAAGACGATCAAAAATAGCACCACGAACATAACCTGAACCTTTAAATGAATAACCTGTACCCATTAAAATAAGAGCGTGTTCACCAGGTTTTAATGAAGACATAATATAGTCATATTCACTATCGCCGACTAAGTTACGACCAACCGTAGGAATGTTTAATTGTGCAAAATAAACCTCGGCAAACATATCTTGTTTTTGTTCGCTACTCGCTTCTTCAACATGTTCGGCTTCAGTACCAACAAATGCTTCATCAACAGTTTTTCTGTTGAGGTATAATTTACGGATAGAGCCATCACCTGTGAGGGTAGTCCAATCTGATTTGGCAAAAACGTCAGGGTAAATGGTTCCCATCGGTTGAATTACTTCTTGACTAGCACTGATAATACCTAGCGCACGAGCAACCTTTGTTGCTGATTTTACAATACCAACATTCATCACCATTACCGTAACGGTTGCGCCAGAAAGGCCATCGATATGAATAACATTGTCGGTTTTATTTCCGCCAACTTTTAAGCGGTCACTAACATGTAAACCGTCATATTGCTTGGTAAAATTATGTAATTTACTTTCGGGAATGCCCGCTAAGATAATCGGTTCATGGTGCTCTAATACTTTTGCGCCTAAATAAACACCTTTAGTATCAATAGCCACTAACATATTTACTGGTTCGCCTGAATAGGCAGGAATTTTAGCTATGTCATTAGTTTCAAAGGCGTAACCTAAAACTTCTTCGCCTTTAGAACCTTGTTTGTAAACGGTCCAAACTAAGGGACCACCTTCTTCAGTAGCTTGTTTTTCACTAATTTTAGTTTGTTCGGCAAAGATCTCCTTAATTAACGGCATAGGATCTTTAGGAGGGCTAACAAAAAGGGCTTGTGCTGGCATGATGACACATAAAAATAGTACTAAGGCTTGGGTTAGCGTGCTTCTCAGTGTGGAGAGTTTTTGCTGGGGAAAGCGGATTAAGACGCTAAAAAAATTTTTTACTAACATGACATCGCCAAGGTGTTGTGTTCATGCAGTATGGCAAAAAAATAACCAACTGCGACAATATGTCACAGTGTACGCTTTCGCTTTAAAGTCGTTATGATGTAGATCAAGCTATGTAAATAAATGTACTTTGGTTTGAACTTCTTAAATCCCTATATAAATTATGGGTATAAACGCTAAATAGCTTGATAGCGAATCATTGTTTTACTTCAATTGAAAACAGCCCTTTAACGATAAGTAAAGTGCACAAGCAGTAAGTTTTATAGGTAAATTCATATGTTTGCAGTACACGGTTATTGGCGAATACTAGTAAAAGATAATTATGTATTGCCATGGTTTAGTGCTTGCTGGAATGAAAAACGGCTACAGCAAACCTTCCTGGAGATATCGCGATAATACCACCGCCGGCATTAACTAAAGGGTTCACGCTGCGTGCCTAGAGACGTTTAGGCAGCGTTAATCATTGACCTTTACATTAGCCTAATGACAGGATGAAACAACCAGTTACTGCAAATGATTTGTTTCTAGCAATGAAAGAAAATTATAAAAAATCTATAAAAAAAGCCAGTAACTTAAGTACTGGCTTGATAAAACGTAAATGACGTTTGACTGCTTAACTTACAGTAATACGAGCAAATTTACGCTTTCCTACTTGATAAACTGCCGTTGTGCCAGCGCTAATGACTAAGCTACGGTCAGTTACTTTTTCGCTATCAATTTTCGCAGCACCTTGTTTGATCATTCTAAATGCATCAGAAGTACTACCGACTAAACCTGCATTTTTAAGCAAGTTAGCAATGGCTATTGCACCATTTTCAGTGGTAATCGTTAATTCCGGCATATCATCAGGTAACGCACCTTTTTGAAAGCGATTGATGAATTCATCATGGGCAGCTTGTGCTGCTGTTTCATCATGAAAACGGGCAATTAATTCTTTGGCTAAATCAATTTTTACATCACGCGGGTTTTTACCTTCGCTAATTTCAACTTTATAACCTTCAATCTCTTCAAGCGGTTTAAAGCTAAGTAGCTCATAGTAACGCCACATTAATACATCTGAAATAGACATGATTTTGCCAAACATCTCAGTAGGCGAATCAGTAATACCAATGTAGTTACCTAATGACTTAGACATTTTTTGCACGCCATCTAGGCCTTCAAGTAATGGCATCATTAATACTGTTTGTGGGCGCTGTCCTTCAGACTTTTGTAATTCACGGCCCATCAGTAAGTTGAATTTTTGATCGGTACCACCTAGTTCAACATCGGCCTCAAGCGCAACAGAATCCCAACCTTGTACTAAAGGGTACATAAACTCATGAATAGCAATTGCTTGACCATTGGCGTAACGCTTTTTAAAGTCGTCACGTTCCATCATACGCGCTACTGTTTGACGAGAGGCAAGCTGTAACATACCTGCAGCGCCTAGTTTTTCCATCCAAGTAGAATTAAAAGCAACGGTTGTTTTAGCGGGATCTAATATTTTAAAAACCTGCTCTTTATAAGTTTCAGCGTTGGCTAGTACATCTTCTTTGGTTAGCGCTTTACGGGTAACATTTTTACCCGTTGGATCGCCAATCATACCGGTGAAATCACCAATTAAGAAAATAACTTCATGACCTAACTGCTGGAATTGACGCAATTTGTTAATTAGAACCGTGTGACCTAAATGTAAATCAGGCGCCGTTGGATCAAATCCTGCTTTAATTTTTAGTGGTTTACCCGTTTTTAATTTTTCGAGTAACTCTTCTTCAACTAATATTTCTTCTGCACCGCGTTTTAGCTCGGCGAATGCTTGGTTAACTTCGGTCATTAGGACTCCATTGTTTGGCTTTGAGTACTTAGTCTATTAATAAGTGATAACTACTGAGCGGTTGCACTGAAAACAAGGCGCACACTATTTTGGTAAATTGAGTGGTTATATTGACTAGGTAAAGTTTATTTAATGGTCGAATTCTACTGCACTTTGCGGGTGGGATAAAACCTTATAATGGCTTTTTTAGTAAAGAAACAGTGATCTTAATGATAAACAGAGTTAATAAAGGGATAATTTACGTGAGTTGAGCTAATTTTATTGTTTTTAATACTAAAATTCTTAATACCAATATGCATGTATACCCTCTACCATTCAAAGTGCACTCTGAAACATGCATCTTGATTGGTAACGAGTATAAAAAAATTGTTTGTCGAGGATTAAAAGGCTTGGAGCTAGGCGCTGATTGAAGGCATTGTTTTGTTAATAAAATATGCTCAATAAAATTTCTTTTGCATGTCTACTAAGCTACATCCATGTAGCGTAAATTGAACTGTTTTTTATTTCACCTGATATCATAATCAATGGTGAAACACAGCTAAAGGGAAAACTTAACACCCATATTTACGGTAGTGCCAAGCCCTTTAACATTAAAGCCTTTATACGTTAATGCTTGTGACCGTGCAGGAAAATAATCTTGATTAAATAAGTTTTCAATACCTGCAAATACTGACCAATTACCAAAATCATAACTACTGCTAGCGTTGAAAATGTTGTATCCCTTAATCTCACCCTGATCGCCGGTATAATTGCCTTCGTCATTTCTTTCAAATCGGTTGCGATCACCAACATGTAAATAAGTTAACGACAATTTAAGCGCATCTGTTGGGTACCAGTTGGTAACTACGGTACCTTTTGGTGCACTAATTTGACGACCGCCAATATATTCATCTGTCTCTGTATGCTTGCCTTCAACGTAACTGTAAGTTGCGTTAACATTTAATTCACTTGAAATACGGTAGCTAACAATACCTTCATATCCCCAGGTTTTTTGTGGAGCGCGTTTAATTAAATAAATCCCTGTTTTTTCATCAAGCACATTTTTAGAGCCTAAATCAGAGGTACTTTTATAGGTAGTTACTTCAAACCTTAATTGATCAAATTCACTGACAAAACCAATTTCATAATTTTTGACAATGGCCGCTTGTGTTTGAATAGAAGAAATATCGCTTACGGTTGCTTTACGTAACAATGAACCTAAGTCAGGAATATCAGCGCCTTCAGAATAACTAATGTAAGGACTAAATTCTTGCGCAGCATTATACCTCATACCAAAGTTGTAAGTGGTTGCATCAAATTTAATCGTATCGCCTTTTACTGCAATAGGTACCGAACATTGGGTCGAACTTTTACAAATTTTAATAGTGTTGTAATCATCGACAGTAATATCAATATTTTCCTTACGCAGCCCTGCTTTAATGATAAGATCATCATTAATTACCCACTTGCTCTGGAAAAATCCCGCGACATTAGTCATATCCATTTCAGGAGCCCAAAAACGGCCATCAACTAATGGCTGCGAAGTAGTATCTTCAAGTACATCAACACCATAAATGAAAGTACCTTCTATTGAGTCCCACTCAAACTGGCTATTCAATGTTGCTCGCAAGCCTTCTTTTTCTGACTTAATGAGTGACTGCCCACCGGCAAGACCTAAATCAGGATTGGCAAATCTTGTTGCATAGTAAAAAACAGTCTCTATAGATTGTTTATAAGCATCAAGGTTTAACTGGGTATTAGCAAAAATTTCAGCATCGCTATATTTTAACTGAAAATTATGGTTGCCACGTGGACCTTGTGGCTCAGCTTGAGGAGGACGATTTTCTGGATCATCAATGGCGTATGTCTTTTCTCCTTTACTGATATTGCCATTAATATCGATCCAATCAGAATTTTGCTGTGATTCATAATAGTTATAGGTAAAACCAATACTTTTATCATCATCAATTTGATAATCTACTTTGGTAAAGTAATTGTATGTTTTACCTTCAGATAAACCGTAATGTGTTCCTAAAGCATCGCCTTCCGCGTCACGTAAAATACCATTTTCTTCAAAACCAAGGCTAGCAACATAGCTAAAGTCATTAAGGGTACCACTCGCTGTTGAGGTTATTTTTTCCCCCACTGAATCTTCAAGCTTCACAGCACTAAAACGCGTTGAAATACTGGTATCTAAGTTAAAAGCACCACTAGCACCACTCTTTTTAGTAATGTAGTTAATAATGCCACCCGCGGCACCATTACCATACATAGACGTTGCTCCTTTAATGATTTCAATACGTTCAATAACACTAGGATCAAGCGTTTTCATGTCTACAGCACCATTTTTCAATGGTGTCGATTGTGGAATACCATCGATCATTACTAAAGCTGCACGGCCACGAAGGGTTTGAGCAAAGTTACTCGATGTTCCAGTGCCAACACTAAGGCCTGGCACGTGCATCGCTAGTAAGTTTTGAATATCAGAAGATATTTCTAATTGTGCTTCAATTTCTTTTTTACTGATAATAGTGACCGATGCAGGAACCTCATCAATACTTTCTACAATCCGGCTACCCGTGACAATAATACGCTCAACATCATCTTGCTGTGCTTTTACTTGTGAGCTAACGGCTATGGCTAATACGCTTAAAGCTAACACCTTGTTTTTCATTTCAATCAGTACTCCATGTTTAAAGGCGAGCATCCTACCACGAGCGAATGACAATGAGAATGGTTTTTATTTAGGTTGTCTTTTGCGTATGCTTGGTATACGCTCGTTAATGAGAATGAATCTCATTAACGACATTGAAATAAGGATATAAATGTTAGTAATAAATATGGTCAAAGCCGCATTTGTTTTTATTGAGAATGGCAATTGATGAAATAGGCGTTAATAAGCAGAAGATAGGAAGTCAGTTTAAAACTGGCTTTTTGAATAAAGGTATTCTATTTTGAAATAGCAAAATTTAAGTACGTAATATGCACTAACTTGCGCGAGTTAAGTTGACTTTTTTTTTAAATGCTAAATGACTTATTGAAAGACTAAAGTTGTTTGCTGTCATTAACCTTGGCGATGAACGAAATTTAACCAGATGTCCTTACTCAGTTTATATTTGAATATGATTAATTACATTTGTTTACAAAGATTCAGGTTTTCATTGACTAGCGTGGTCAGTTATAGCAGCATTTTTTCTGTAGTTTAGGTATAGTTTTGATATAGTCGGTAGATTACCTGAGTTTGTTATTGATTTATCATTTCCCGCTATGAAAGTTTCGAGTCGTATTCTGTTGAAAAAATTATTAGAACTATTTAAAAACCTACCTAAGCTACATCGTCGGATAATTATTGTCAGTAGTTGTTTTTTACTGCTTTTATTGATCATTCCCTCGAGTGACGAGAGTCTTGATGTTGAAGATATTCAAGTTGGAAAACGCATTCAGGTTTCCTTGCCAGAAGAGATAGTGCCTAAAGGTACAACGCCAAAACAAAGTGCTTTACCGCAGCGAAATATTACCAAAGCTAACAACAAGGTTATAACTGAACAGTTACCCTCTTTAGCTAAAACAGCCAGCGTGCAAAACGATGGCAGCTTAGTTAGCGGAAAATTAGAAAAAAAGGTAAAAATACAAGACTCGTTAGAAAAACTTGCCCAATTAAGTTGGCAAACTGTGAAAGTTCGAAGTGGTGATTCTTTAGCGTTAATACTAAAACGTTTAGGTTTCAGCGCTCAAACAACGTATGCGGTGAGTACAGCCAAAGGTAAGGAGAGTAAATTATTAAAAAAGCTGAATGTAGGCGATAAATTACGTATTGCTAGCAATGAAGAACAACAATTGGCCGCACTTGAATACCCTCTGTCTAGAACTGATACTTTATTTATTAATTTAGTGGGCGATAGTTATCAATCTCACCGAGAAACGAAGCAAGTAGAAATACGAGAAAGCTTTAGCTACGGCACTATTAATTCTAGTTTTTGGAATGCTGGTGTAAGTGCTGGCTTGAATGATGGCCAAATTATTAATTTTGCCAATATTTTTGGTTGGGACATTGATTTTGCATTAGATATACGTGAAGGCGACAGCTTTCATATTACCTATGAAAAGAAGTATGTTGAAGGCGAATATATCGGTACAGGTAATGTTTTAGCGGCAGAAATAACTAACCAAGGTGAAGTTTTTCAGGCAATTCGTTTTACTGATGACGAGTATTACAGTCCAGATGGTAGAAGTATGCGCAAAGCCTTTTTACGCGCGCCGGTTAATTTTAAATACATCAGCTCTAGTTTCAAACCTAAACGTTTTCACCCAGTACAAAAACGCTGGAAAGCCCATAAGGGTATAGATTACGCAGCGAAAAGAGGTACGCCTGTAGTTGCTGCAGGTAATGGTAAGGTAACGCATGCCGGTTATAGTAAGTACAATGGTTATTATGTGTTTATTCAGCATGGTAACGGCATAGTGACTAAGTATTTGCACTTTTATAAACGGGCAGCCGTTAAAAAAGGACAACGGGTAAAACAAGGGCAAACTATTGGTTATGTCGGTGCTACAGGCTTAGCCGCAGGACCGCATTTACATTATGAATTTTTACTTCATGGCGTACATCGTAACCCTCGTACAGTGAAACTACCAGATGCGAGACCAATTGCTAAAAAATATAAAAAAGAGTTTTCATTGTTAGCAGCTAAACGGTTAGAGGCATTATCAGGTGCTCAAAATGCATTACTTTCGACACAAGCAAGTGATATAGCGACCAATGATTAATAATGAAACGGTAGCACAAGGAAAATACTATATTGGCTTAATGTCAGGCACCAGTGCTGATGGTATCGACTTGGCGCTAGTGGACTTTACTGCTAATGGGCAACAACCGCGATTGGTTGCTAGTTTCTATAAAAGTTATAGCGCTAAAATTGCAGACAAAATCACTTCACTTTATCAACCAGGAAGTAATGAAATTGACCGTGCATTCCATTTAGATGTTGAATTGGCACAGTTATTTTCTCAGGCTGTGAACGTATTACTTAACCAAGAAAACCTTACTCCTAAAGATATTATCGCCATTGGTAATCACGGACAAACCATTCGTCACCGTCCAACTGGTGATACCCCATATACCCTCCAAATAGGTTGCTGCCAAACGTTGGCAACGTTGACAGGGATTCGTGTGGTAGGACAATTTCGTCGAAAAGATATGGCGTTAGGTGGTCAAGGCGCGCCTTTGGTACCTGCTTTTCATCAACTGTTATTTGCTCATGCAGTTGAAGCAAACTTTGTGGTGAATGTTGGCGGTATTGCCAATATAACGTTTTTACCAGAGCAAGGAGCTGATAAAGCTGTCTTGGGTTTTGATACTGGGCCAGGTAATGCTTTGCTTGATGACTGGTTCACTAAACATCACTCAAGCAGTGATGACACCTTTGATAAAAATGGTGCTTGGGCGATAACGGGACAAGTTATCCCATTGTTGTTAAATCAGTTGATGCAAGATGATTATATAAATTCCGCAGCACCTAAAAGTACAGGAAGAGAATATTTTCACCTTCAATGGCTTGAACAGCAATTAACGGCTTTTAAAGAGGAAACTAGTTCGCAACATGATCTAGTCATTGATCAAGTAAACGAGACAGTACTTAATGCAGTCGATATTCAAGCGACATTATTGGCTTTTACCGCTCAGAGTATAAGCGATGCCATTTCGGCATTAACGCCACAGGGTAAAGTTTACTTGTGTGGCGGCGGTGTCCATAATAGCGCCCTAGTTGAAGCACTAAAAAGTAGGTTAAATACTTCCGACGCTGCTTTTGAAATCAATACGATGCAAGCCTTGAACATCGATGGTGACATTCTTGAAGCGATGGCGTTTTCTTGGCTTGCATACGCTTTTGATCAGGGTTTAGACAGTAATCTGCCAGCCGTAACTGGCGCAAGTGCAAGTTGTACTTTGGGCAGTACTTTTTTCCCCTAAATATTATTTTCAAAATTTTTCATAAGTTTTAATTAGTTGCTTATGTTTAACAACTTCACACTTAAATCAGGTGATAATCTACTAGTATTCCATCACATCAATACTATACTTAGATACTGGGTGTTCAAAAAATGAACTAATAGGTTGTGTTGGACTCTAACTCAGCACACTCTGGAAGTTCGCGTTGAGGAGGGCTTATGGAATTTAAAGATATTCATATTGGTATGAAATGTGGCAGTAATAAAGGCAGCGGTACTGTTACTTGGGTTGATGGCTCAACACATACTATTTATATGGTTGATTGTAATAATAATAATAACTTTGAAGTTAACATCAGCGATATAATTGAAGATCCACAAGCGCACAATAAAGAAGATGATTACTATTAAATAGTATTGAAATTTATCTTTAAAAAAAAATTAGAAGCCCGACAAATTTACATTTCGTCGGGTTTTTTATTTTCACTCAGTAAATATATCCGTTCCACTTGAAGATGCAGGATTCAGCTGGAATTAGAAATGCCTTTAGGCAGGTATTGATTGAAGAGAATAGTTATTCAGGAGAATATGCTCCTGAATAACCCTTAATAAAAAAATTCGCCTTGATTATGAATCGCTCAGACTTCCTGAAACGAGCATATTCAAGTGGAGCGGGTATATATTGAATCTGCCTTAGTTATTTGCCACACTGCTCCCTCTACGACTCACTTGATGAATCCAATTAGTATAATCAAGCTACTCGGTCTCAATATCAAACTCATGTTTTAAGGTCTTTTATGGAATGGTTGTCTGTGCTACCTCCTTTGGTTGCTATTATTATTGTTATTTGGAAAAAAGAAGTCATTCTTGCGTTACTTACCGCCGTATTTACCTCTGAGGTGTTATTAGCATCTCAACACCATAACAATGTCATTTTTCATGCTTTTATTGGTTCTATAGAGCGTGTTATCGGTGTTGTCAGCTCTGCTGGCAATGCCCGTATTTTGATTTTTAGTTTGTTGATTGGCGCTTTACTGGCGTATGTTAGAGATTCAGGTGGTGTTACAGCAACAGTAGAAAAATTAGTTAATAAAGGCATTGCCAAAAGTAAGCGGCAAGTGGGTGCCTTAACCATGTTTACTGGCTTGGTCATCTTTATCGAATCAAACTTGAGCGTACTCACTGCGGGTATTCTGTCTCGTGATTTATTCGACAAATTTAAAATGAGTCGTGCTCGCTTAGCGTATATTATTGACAGTACCAGTGCGCCAGTATGCATATTAGTACTACTAAATGGCTGGGGTGCCTACGTGTTAGCACTGTTAAATAACTATGAACTAGGGCAGTCTTCAGTGTCCATTTTATGGGGTTCAGTCGCTTTTAATTTCTACGCCATTATCGCTTTGTTCATGGTGGTTTATACGGTAGTGGCCGATAGAGTACATGGCCCAATGAAAACTGCAGAGTTGGCATTGAATACAACCGAAAAAACAAAGGAAACAGTAGAAACTGGTGATTTATCACAGTGCTCTTCAATAGCAGAATCTGCAATACCGCCAACAGCTTTGCAGTCGACACTTTCACAAAAATCGGCACCACAAGAAACACTATCACAAGCCATACTACAAGAAGCCATGGTGCCAGCCACTAAAGCACGCTTTATGTTGGTACCCTTATTGAGCATGATCTTCGGCATGTTTTACTTTATGTATTGGAGCGGCAATGGTGATATCACCCAAGGTGATGGTAGTAAGTCGGTACTTTACGCCACTTGTTTAGGCCTGGCAGTAAGTTACTTTTTATTGCGTTTTTCTAATCGTTTCCAGCATCAAGAGTTAGTAGAAATAGGTTTTAAAGGCATTGCTGAACTATTACCCTTAGTAACGATAGTGCTATTGTCATTGACCCTTGGCGCTAGCTTGAAAGAGCTCGGCACAGGTTACTTTATTGCAGGAATTGTTGGTGAGTATTTACCGTTAATTTTTGTGGTACCTATGCTGTTCGTAGCCGGTGCAGTTATTTCATTTAGTACAGGCACTTCTTGGGGGACTTTCGCTATATTAATTCCGATTGGTGTACCATTAATCCAAGCACTTGGTTTACCGCCTTCATTAGTCATTGCTGCTATTCTAGGTGGTGGGATCTTTGGAGACCACTGTTCACCCATTTCTGATACCACCTGTGTATCAGCCATCGCATCAGGATGTGATTTACTTGAACATGTTAAAACCCAGATGCCTTACGCACTGTTTGGTGGTGCGTTAACATTGGTAGCTTATATTATTGCAAG
>MAAB01001261.1_pt1 | contig 43263 bp, 39 predicted proteins | sample 1115991 | NCBI WGS metagenome assembly MAAB01 (sample SAMN04961124, study PRJNA320927) | seawater metagenome | isolation source: sample BD02T18 sea water enriched with oil for 18 days | place: USA:Gulf of Mexico | collected 2013-07-27 | reverse complement strand
CCAATGTTAAGTGACTTAAGAGAATCAGGTTCTATTGAGCAAGATGCGGATATTATCATGTTTGTATATAGAGATGACGTATACAAAGAAAGAGATGAAGCAAGAAAAGAAAAAGAGGCAAAAGATAGAGGGGAAGAATATAAATCTACCTTTATTAACAATCCTGTAGAAGAAGCTGAAATCATTATAGGTAAACAAAGATCGGGACCAATTGGTACTGTAAAACTTGATTTTCAAAAAGGCTTTACAAGATTTGTAGATAAAGAACAAAGCGGAATTGCACCTATTGAAGTTATATTTGAACAAGTAGCAGACGTACAAAGAGATACAGTGGTAGAAATACCAGATATTTTATAAAGGAAAAATAGTTTTGACTTTAATAAAAAATAAACAAAAAATCAATGATATTAATGCCTATTTATTAATTGCATTTTCATTTGCATTACCCTTAACCGTTGCAGGTGCAAACATCATTGATGCCTTCATTGTTCTTCTTTGGCTAGCACGTGGCACTTTTAAAGAAGACTGGAATGAAGTAAAAAACAATAAAGTTGTTTTAGCTGTTCTTGGATTTTATTTTTTACATATAGTTGGACTTTTATGGACAGAAGATATGCAATGGGGCTTACATATTCTTAAAAAAGAGACGAAGTTTTTAATGATTCCTATATTTATGCTTTTTGTTAGACGAGAACATATTAAATTCTATATTTATGCTTTTCTAATAGCAATGACAATAAGTGAAATTTTGTCATATGGAGTTTGGTTTGAAATACTACCTGAATTCAAAAATGCAAAAATCGACAATCCAACGCCTTTCATGAGTCATATTTCTTATAACCCATTTTTGGTTATAGCCATCTATTTATTGTTACATAGTATGTTTTTTAACAAAGAGTTAAACAATAACCAAAAATTTGTATACCTAATCTTCGCAATAACAATGAGTATTAATATGTTTATCACAGGCGGTCGTGCCGGACAGGTTATGTTTTTTGCTATGTTGGTTATTGTTGTTTTTCAATATTTTAAGGAAGAGATTTTTAAGGCAATTGTTATTACAATAGTAGTGTTACCCATAGTATTTTTTACTGCTTACTTTAATAGTAAATTATTTAATGATAGGACAAATGCGGCGCTGGATAATCTAATTAAGTATCATGATAATAAAAACACATCAATTGGTCAAAGATTAACATTTTGGATAAATTCATATGAGATAATCCTCAATAATTATGTTATTGGTGTTGGAACTGGAGATTTTAGAGCTGAATATAAGAAAATTAATCAAAAAAACACTCCAGAAATAACTAATACCGATAATCCACATAATATGTATGTATTAGTACTGGTACAATTTGGATTAGTAGGTCTTGCAAGTTTAATTAGTATTCTGTTTTTGCAAATTTATTATGCGTATAGAAATAAAGACATTTTTATGAAGTTTACTGGTATTATGCTACCTACACTATTTTCAATTATAATGCTAAGTGATTCATATCTTTTAGGCCATTATACCGGGATGTTATTCATGTTTTTCAGTTCTTTTTTATATAAAAATTATTCTAAATATGATTAATTAAATTTACTGCATGCATGATTGTTTAATTAGATAATACTTGACACCCAATCATTAAATATAATTTAAAGAGGAGTTTTAATTGACGGAAGAAATTGATTTGAAAAAAACAATACAAATATTGGCACGATACCTTAATCTTGCTCTTAAAAGAAAAGTTATAATTCTATTTTTAGCTAGTCTAATAACATTAGCTGCATTTTTATACATAAGTCAAAAGAAATATGTACCCGCTTACGAAGGTAGTATGGTGTTTGAAATTGGAAAGTTATATTCAAGTGATGGAAGGCTTTCCGATATTGAACATGCTGCAAGTTTATCTATATTGTTAGAAGAAAAATTTAATGTAAAATCACAACGATTGCGTTCAAGTCCTAATATTGTAAAAATTACTGCTAAAAATATTACTAAAATTGATACTATGGCCTATCTTAATAGGGTATATGATTTTGTGATTAATAGACATCATGAAATGTCATCCTTCAATGATAAGAATATAAATACAAAAGTTGTTACAGATGCATCTGTTGGAGATAATCCAATAAATTTTCCTAGAAAAATAATATTTATATACACATTTATTTTTAGCATAATAATAATTTCTTTTCTATTTTCCATGCCAGAAATCTTTAATGATTTAAAAAAACTAGTTAAAAAAACTAGTTAAAAAAACTATCTCAACAAACTTAAAGGATTAAATTGATGAAGGTATTATTGTTAGCAGGCGGATATGGTACAAGGTTAAGTGAGGAGACAGACTTAAAACCAAAACCAATGGTTGAAATTGGTGGAAAACCAATACTATGGCATATAATGAAAATATATTCTTCTTATGGCTTTAATGAATTTGTTATCTTACTTGGATACAAGGGGTATTATATAAAAGAATACTTTGCAAATTATTTTTTGCATCAAAGTGATGTGACAATTGATATGTCAAATGGGCAAATGGAAATACATAATAATTCTAGTGAGCCATGGAAAGTGACTCTATTAGATACTGGCTTAAATAGTATGACTGGTGGTCGAATTAAAAAAGCTCAAGATTTTATTGGAAATGAACCTTTTATGCTCACATATGGTGATGGTGTCGCTAATATTAACATTAACGAGTTAGTGAAATTTCATAAATCACATGGAAAAGCTATGACAATGACTTCTGCTCAACCAGATGGAAGATTTGGGGCACTTAATATTGACGAAAATGACAAAGTGTTGGAATTTAAAGAGAAACCAAAAGGTGATGGAAGTTGGATTAACTCAGGTTTCTTTGTATGCGAACCAAAAGTATTTGATTATATTACAGAGGGAGATACTACTGTTTTCGAACAAGAACCTCTTGGAAATTTAGCCAAAGATGGAGAAATATTTACATATAAACATGATGGTTTCTGGATGCCAATGGATACTTTAAGAGATAAAATAAAATTAAATGATTTATGGAAAGAAAAAAAAGCTCCTTGGAAAGTATGGAAAATATAGTGTTTAAAGAAATTTATAAAAATAAAAAAGTACTTATCACAGGACATACAGGATTTAAAGGAAGCTGGCTTACAACGTGGCTTTTAAAATTAAATGCTAAAGTTGTTGGTATTTCTAAAGACATACCAACAAGACCTTCAATGTTTGAAGAATTAAACTTAAAAAGTAAAATCAAAGACTATCAAGAAGATATTATAGATTTAGAAAAAATGATTGATATCGTATCTATTGAAAAACCAGATTTTATATTTCACCTAGCAGCACAACCTATTGTATCAACCTCATACTGTAACCCAATAGAGACAATATCATCTAACGTAATGGGGACAGCAAATGTTCTAGAAGCACTTAAAGCCTCAAATCATAACTGTACAGCAATAATTATTACAAGCGATAAAGCTTATGATAATATTGAACAAGTTTGGGGATATAAAGAAGATGATAAAATGGGTGGAAAAGATATATACAGTGGAAGTAAAGGTGCTGCTGAACTTATTATTAAATCTTACTATAACTCCTTTTTCAATGATAAAGATTCAAATGTAAAACTTGCAATAGGTCGAGCTGGTAATGTAATTGGTGGTGGCGATTGGGCTAAAGATAGAATTGTAGTTGATTGTATGGAAGCTTGGAGTCAAAAGAATAGTGTAGAGATTAGAAGCCCAGAGGCAACAAGACCTTGGCAACATGTACTTGAGCCATTAAGTGGATATCTAAATCTAGGTCAAGCTTTATATGAAGATGATTCTTTAAATGGCGAAGCTTTTAATTTTGGACCTAGGGCAGACCAAAATCATACAGTAAAGAAGTTACTTGAAGATTTAAGTAAGTATTGGCATTTTAACAATATAAATGATGCTTTTTGTGTAACTGACAATATCCCTTTTCATGAAGCAGGCTTATTAAAACTAAATTGCGATAAGGCACTTTTCTTTATGAAATGGCAATCAAATTTAGAGTACAAAGATACTATAAGGTTTACTAGTGAGTGGTACTATGATTTTTACAATTCTACCAAGAATATTTTAGATAAAACTTTGGAACAATTATCTGAATATGAAGGTATGGCAAAAGATAAAGAGTTAAATTGGACGGAGTGATTTTAACACCTTTAAAGCAACTACATAATCCAAAAGGTGATATATATCATGCTATGAAAAAAAGTGACGATGGATTTAGTAGATTTGGTGAAGCATATTTTTCAACTGTAAATATAGATGATATAAAAGGTTGGAAAAAACATACAAAAATGATACTTAATTTAGTAGTACCTATTGGTGAAATAGAATTTGTTATATACAATGATATAAAAAATGAATTCTTTAGTGTAAAACTATCTCAAAAAAATTATCAAAGATTGACAGTAATGCCAGGTCTATGGATGGCCTTTAAGGGAATTGGAGAAAATAGTATGTTATTGAATTTAGCATCTATAGAACATGACCCTAGTGAGTCAATTAATGAAGAATTAGGAAATATAAATTATGACTGGTAAAAAAATACTGGTGACTGGATCTAGAGGACTACTTGGTTCAAGTATAATCAAAAAACTACAGTGTGATAATATTGTAGGACTGGACAGAGGTTTTGATATAACTAATCAAAAATATGTACTAAAAATACTTAATGATGTAAAACCAGATATTATTATTCATGCAGCTGCATATACAAATGTTGAAGATTGTGAATTTAATCAAGATAAAGCATATATTGTTAATACTATTGGAACACAAAATATAGTTAATTATTGTATTAATAAGGATATATTGTTTATCTATATTTCAAGTACTGGAATATACGGTACAAGTAAAAATGAGCCATATAGTGAGTTTGATGATGTAAGACCAACTACGATTCATCACAAGTCAAAATATGAAGCTGAAAAAATAGTAAAAAATCATCTTAACCAATACTTAATATTAAGAACAGGGTGGCTTTATGGTGGAGAAAAAAGTCATAATAAAAATTTTGTGTATAAAAGATTTTTGGAAGCTGATAATAAAGATGTGATTTATTCAGATGATTCTCAAATTGGAAATCCGACTTATGTTATTGATTTTATTGAACAAATTAGTGTTTTGATAAAACAACAACAATATGGTCTCTTTAATTGTGTTAATGAAGCAAATTCTGTAACAAGGTATGACTATGTAAAAAAAATAGTTGAACTATTTGAGATTAAATGTTCTGTAGAGATTGCACCAAAAGATATGTTTAAAAGAATTGCCCCTGTATCATCGAACGAATCTGCCCAAAATTACAAACTGAACCTACTAAAGATGAATACAATGCCAGTTTGGGATAAATCACTAATAAAGTATATAAATATACTAAAAGATACGAAATGAAGATAATTTCAATTTCAGGTGCAAGTGGCTCGGGAAAAACTACACTAGCTGAATTATTTATGAGTTTTGATTCTGAAGCAACGCTAATTTCTTTAGATAACTACTATTTAAATAAAGAAGAACAAATTAATAAAAATGGCTTTTGTGATTTTGATCATCCAGAATCATTTGATTATGAATTGTTGATGAAAAACATAGAAGAGTTAGCCAATACTGGTACAACACAAATACCTCAATATTGTTTTGACAATCAAGATAGAGTAGATTATAAAACGATTAAAGGTGATAAACTGTTAATAATTGAAGGAATATATGCAAATAAGTTACTATTGAATGAAGGTTTTATGAGTATTTATGTAGATGTTGATTTAGATTTAGCACTTATCAGACGTATTAAAAGAGATATGAGTAATAGGAATAGAACACTTGATAGCATACTAAATCAGTATCTAGGTTTTGTTAGACCTGCTTATATTAATTATGTTCAAGATATGAAATTTAATGCTAGTAATATTATTCAAAATAATGGTTTAGAAAATGATTTAAATGATATTGCAATTCAATTGTATGAGAAAATAGGAAAGAAAAATGGTTAAAGTATCTGTTGTAGTTTGTGCGTTTAATGAAGAACTTAGAATTAAAGATTGTTTGAATAGTATTAAACCTCAAACAATAGACAATTTTGAATATGAAATTTTAATTATAGATAATGAATCTAGTGATGATACTGAAAATATTTGTAGGAAATTCGTAGAAAAAAATAAGATAAATATGAACATAAACTATATGAGAATTGAACATGTCTCATTATCTAAATCTAGAAATATTGGAATTAAAAATACTACAGGTTCTAAAATTATCTTTATAGATGCTGATGCCCTCGCAGATAAAAATTGGTTGAGTGAACTCTTAACTGGATTTGAAAACCCTGAAGTTGATATTGTTTCGGGAAAAATTAAAAATTTGAATATAGAATCAAATTTTTCACAATTTATTTATAAAGCACATTTTGAATCACTTGTTACAGAAGATAAAACTCAAGTACTCAATCATGGAGACTCCAATTTGATTGGTGCAAATATGGGATTTCGTAGAATTGTTTTTGAAAAACTTGGAGGGTTTTTTAATAATATTAAAGGTAGAGGTGATGAAACTGCAGTTGCAACGATGTATTTTAACTTATGCCCAAGTAGAAGAGAAAAGTATGTTAGTAGCGCTATCGTATATAATGAACATGCAGATAGCTTATTTGTATGGCTAAAGCAACAATATTCAGAAGGTAAAAGTTATGCGAGAATTATATCTTTGAAAAATAAATCAAGCTTATCTGATAGTTTAAAATTCATTATACGACTCGGAAATATTAGCTTGTTGTTCTTTTTATTATTGTCTCCTATTATTGGACTTTCTTTTGTATTTCTATTTAGTATATTTCCTCTTATAAGATATGGATATCGATATAAATTTATACTAAAATCATTTTTGGGAACTATGAAGTCCTTAGGAATTATTAAAGCAGTCCTATCTGTACCAACAATAATTTTAGGTACCCTGGCATTAGATTCTGGTTGCTTGATAGAAACAGTATTTAGTAAAAATATAAAGTAAACAAGTGTTTAAAAAAGTTGTTTCTGGAGGAGCTATTGTAACACTAATTACAATAGCTCAATTTGCGGTACTATTTGCTGTGCAGGTTATTTTTGCACGATTATTAGAACCTGAACAGTTTGGTGTGTTTGCTTTTATAGCAATGATTACAATGTTTTTTAATAGTTTAATCAGTATTTATGGAGATAAATACTTGATTATGGAAAAAGATAATACCCCTAAAATATTAGATACTATTTTCACTATGGAATTGTTGTGGGCATTTTTTTTACTATGTTTTTGTATTTTATTTGTTCCCTCATTAATGAATTTGTTAGATAAATCTCATCTTACAGAGTATATACAAATTTTTTGTATCATTTTTCTTTATAATCCACTGATAAAGCCCAAAGCACTTTTTGAAAAGGAATTATCTTTTTTTAAAGCAAATATGCCTTTATTAATAGCTAATATAATTGGTGGTACGGTTGGAATTTTCTTAGCATTTGGTGGTTATGGTATTTGGAGTTTAGTTTGGTGGAAAATAAGTGTATTAATAATAGAAACTGTATTTATTTGGTTTATTTTGCCATATAGACCAAGGATATATGTAAATTACGACATTGTTAAAAAATCATTGAATTTTGGCTATCCTTTATTGGTAAGTACTGTTATGGTTTTTATTTACAGTAATATTGATTATTATATTATAGATCAGCTGATGGATGAAAAAACACTTGGATTCTACTGGATGGCATATCAAATTGCTCATTATTTACTTTTTATTCGAGTGGGAATAAACAAAGTCCTTTTTCCTATATTTTCTAAACTTGAAGATATTAAAAGTCAAATTAAGGTTTTTGATTTAATGACTACAGTTACTTCCATTATTTATTTTATACCGATATTTATAATTTTACTATTTGCTGAAGAAATTATTTTGATTATTTATGGTGAAAAATGGTTAGCATCAGCTCCTTTATTAAAAGTATTTTCGGTTATTGTACTAATTAAAGGTATCGCAGGTAATACAAGTCCCTTATTACATAGGAATGGTAAGACAAAGGTTGATATGGAATTGGCAATTTTAAACTTAATACTGTTACCTCCTATAATATATTATTTTACTTTATTCTATGGTACTATTGGTGCTTCAATTGCTATTTTTATTATTGGTAATATATCTATCATATTTACATATCAAAGGTATATTAAAAAATTAATTAATAAAGATTACTTTGACTACTTTCCTAAAGTATTTTTTCTTCTATTTCTTTGTTTAGTTTTGCTTGTAATAAATTACATAATACCAATATTATTTTTTTATAAATTGCTATTATGTGTAGGATTATTTATAGTTTTATATCTAACGTATTTTCAAGATATAAATGTTATTTCAAATATACTCAAACATAAGGAAATGAATTGATTTCAGAAAATTACAACATTTGTAAAAAAACTATAAGTATTACTTTTAATAAAATAAAAAATAATATTATTTCTGAAATACGTGCAGAATTTCCTACAATTGCTTCTATCATATTATATGGTAGTTATGGAAGAGATGAAGGCGGTTGGTTTTATGAAAACAATAAAATTAATCCTTATAATGATTTTGATTTATTGTTGGTCTTTAAAGAAAAATATAATGGAAATACAGTTATTAATCAATTCAGGAAAAAACTTGCTAAAAAACTAGGAATTAAATGGGTTGATATCTCAATTGTATCAATTAATAATCTAAAAAACACGAAGAACAGTATATATGGGTATGACCTTAAATATGGGTCATCAGTTATATACGGAGATTCAAAGGTTTTAGACGTTATCCCTGTGCTTTCTTCTAAGAAAATTGATTTAATTGAAGGTGAGATACTTTTTTTTACAAGGTTGTGGGCTTTTTCTGGTTCAATAAGTGAAATAAAAGAATTAGATGGAAATGAATCTAGATTCTTTAGAAATCAAATGTCAAAGGCAGTTTTCGCAATTATAGATACCATACTACTTCTAAATGAAAAGTATCATCATAGTTATATCAAAAGGTATGAAATTGTTAGTCAATTTTTTGCAAATATAATCAGTCCTGAAATATTAGTAATATTTAAATGGGCATTAGAAGAGAAACTGGAACCAAAAGAATTTCATATGTCGAAGGAAGAAGTAAGAGTTTTATATACTGATGTTGCTAAAATATATAAATATTTCATGTTGCAACTTTTAAATAGAAAATATAAAAAAACTTTTCATTCAATCATAGAATTTAAACACTTTTATAAATATAATCTAAAAATAAATATCAAAAGATTGGCTTATATATTGATACGCCGTAGTTTTAAGTTTGAGACAATTTATTGGACAAATATAATTCACATGAATATATTATCTATTATTTTGAATGAAGTTAATTCTGAACCATTACTGAAAGAATCTGTCGACATATTTAAAAAACTTGGATATGATATATCTTTAGAATTAAGTGAAATCAAATTAAAAGTTTCACACATTAAGGAGAACTTATAAATAAATTATTAGAGGAGATTTACATTGTATTTTTTTATAGATGTAACTATCGTAATACTCAAAGTATCATTGTATGAAAAAAACAGTCTTTATATTAGTCGATGCATTTCGACACGATTATTTGGATAGAGGGTTGACTCCTTTTCTCGATAAAGAGAAAACAAATGGGGAATATACTAAAAGAATCAAGCCTGGACATGGTTTTTGTGAACGAGCTGAAATATTTACGGGTAAAAAACCGTCAGAAACGGGTTTCTTTACTGCTATTGACTTAAAAAAAGATAATAATATATATTCAAGATTTTCATGGTTATTACATATAATAGATTATATACTCAAAATATGTTCTTCAAATTTTATAAATAAAGTAACAAGAAGAGTAATCTGGGAATTAGTTAGTAGAACCAAATACCCTATGCATCCATATAGAATACCGTTAAACATGCTTAAAAACTTTTCCCTTACAGAAGATTATGTAGATATGAGAAATACAAATGCTTTGGGTTTCGAATCCATTTTTGATTATTTAAATAAAAATAATTTAAAGTATTTTTATGATTCTTTTACTGCTCTTAATCTCGTGCAGAATGGTAATGATCAAGATAGACTAAATCTTGTTTTGGATAATGCAAAAGATGATTCTAGTTTATACTTTATTTACCTAGGTGCTGCAGATGCTGTAGGACATAAATATGGAACTCAATCAGTTGAAATTAATACTACCATTCAAGAAATCGACAAAAAACTCGAGATTTTTGTCAATAAGTTTAACAAAATAAACCCCGAAACTAAATATATTTTTCTTGGTGATCATGGAATGATTGATATTGAAGTAGTTGTAAATACCCAAGAAATTATTAACCAAATAATGTCCAAAAATAAATATAAATCAGGTGTTGATTTTGAATTTTTCTTGGACTCAACTTTAATGAGGATTTGGATTAAAGATAGTAATCGAAAAGAAAAAATTATCGAATCATTTTTAAATGTCGAATTATTGAATGTAAATGGTACTTTTTTATCCTATGAAACAGCGAAGAATTTCGATATTCCATTTGATGAAACTTCTGCAGATATAATGTGGTGGGCTAATCCAGGAGTTTTGATATCTCCTGATTTCTTCCATACGAAAAAGGAAATAAAAAAAGGCATGCATGGTTATTTAAATACACATGGTGATAGTCATGGTTTTTGCATAACTAGTGGCGTGAATATCAAGCCTTCAAGAATAGAATCAGAAGACTTAATATCAGTATTTTCGAAGCTAAAATAAATGGGATATCAGTGGTTATAAGTGCTAAACAATTTAGTTTTTTTATTGCTTTTTTAATTTTCTTCATAAGTATATATATTAGCCCATACTACATATATGGAGATCAGACTCCTTATCGACATGTGTATGAAATGTTGCCAAACCTAAATATATATGAGGGTTTTATATATTATAAAAAATATTTAACTTCATCTGAATTAGCCTATTATTTTATTGTCTGGACATTCAGTAGAGTCATGGAAAAAGATATTCTAATGGCTCTAGTAAATGGAATATTTGCATTTTTGAGTATGCAACTATTTATTAAAAGGGGCTCATCTTTATATATATCTGCAGCTCTTGTTTTAAGTAATTATTATTTATATGTTCTGTACTTTTCAGCTGAAAGATTAAAGTTTTCCATTTTATTTTTTGTGATTGCTCTATTATATATAGGGAAAAGAAAATTTTATCTGTACTCCTTCCTGTCAGTAATGTCTCATGCACAATTATTTATTATGTATGGAGCTTTAATATTTAAAAAGTTTTTTGATGAATTTGGGAGAGTCTTAATATCTGGAAAGATACAAAAATTTTTTTTAATTGGGTTAATTTTTTTGTCTATAGCAGTATTTCTTATGTACAATCAGATATCAAATAAATTTTTAATCTATCTAAGTTATAAAGATGGCTTTTATGTATCCGATATGTATAAACTACTAGTTTTTCTGTTACTTACTTTATATTATTCTAGAAATAAGTTTGAATCAATATTATTATTTATACCTTTACTTATAATTGCATTTTTATTAGGAGGGGAAAGAATAAATCTTTTTGGGTATTTTATATTTTTGTACTATTCATTACCAGTAAATAGAGGTATAAATTGTGGCGTTATTATAACAATAATATATTTTGCATATAAAAATATGCCTTATATTTTGAAAATTATAGAAACTGGAAATGGATTTTAGTTAAATTTAGAAACAATTTATAATAACTTAGCTATTATACTTTAGTAAATTTTCAAGCAAAAATACTACTGATTTTATGACTTAATGATGTACCTTGTATACGTTACGTTCTTTCTGAGTATTGCTCTATTTATCAGTTCGTTAAGCATGCTTTTAATCTAGAATATAAGGATAATATTGATTTTATTGGATAGTTTTATTGGATTGTTTACGATTTTTATATCACCCCAAATTTTTTTATATTATAAATATAATAACCTGAAATATTCGTTAATACTTGTGTATGGATTAATAATTTCTTTTAGCGCAAGTTGGGCGATATTTTTAATAATATTTAATTTTAAATTAGAAACAATATATTTGTATATATTAGTACTTTCAGTTTTTATCTATTCATTGTTTTATATGCTGAATGCGAAAAATATTAGGTCAAATAATAACTACTTAACATGGGTTATTGTTATGACAGCTATGTTACCATTGTTATCACGTGTGGGGTATGGTTTTAGGTCTTGGGATGCGGTCGTTTCATGGAACAGATGGGCCGTAGAATTGTTTAATAATGAATACAACCCATTTGGAACAGCTTACCCAATACTTTTGCCTTCTCAATGGAGTCTAATTTATAAACTGCAAGGGACAAGTGAAATTTGGTGGACTGCACAATTGTCTTTGTTCGTAATTCCCTTAATAACATTAGCCTTATTAATTACTTTATATAAAGAGAGTAAAAACAAAGCATATATATTTATGGCAATATTTTTTTATCCGTATTTAGTTTGGATTAATACCATATATGGTTATATGGACATGCCTGTTATGTTGATTGGATTATTGAGTATTCTTATGTTATATAATATAGAAATAAACACAGACGGTTATGATATAGAATATTACGCTTATGCATCCTTATTACTTGCTGGGATTGCTACCATTATCAAACAAGCGGGTTTTGTTTTTTTAATTTTTGCAATAATATATATTTTACTAAATAGAAAGTTATTTCGAAATAAGAAAAGACTAATTATTGCTATTCTAATATCAATACTTTATTTTTCTACATATTTGTTTATTTATTTTCAGTATCATGACAATATCATGGGAAATTTAGAGCATTTGGAAAAAATATCTGCATTTAAATCCTTTGGAAATGATTTTCACCAAAATATTACATATATATGGAAGACATTTTTCTCATATCCATCAGGTGTTAGCTCTATAACACCCTTTTTTGTTTTTATAGGACTTTTGTTATTTGTTGTAAAAGAACTGAGAAAATATAATTCAATTGGTTTATTAAGTGGTGTTTTTTTTATAATTGGAACACTTCTATGGATTAAGTTTTTTTCTTATGATGCGAGAAATAGCTACTGGGTAAAAAGTTTTTTCCTAATATTCTTTTCTATTAATGTGCATTATATTTTTACCAAATACATTGAGAAATTTACACCTACATTTAATATTAATTTTGGCTTATTCAAAATTAAAAAGTATTCATCTTCTTCTATTTTTGTAATTATAATTACTTTTATTATTTTATTATTTGTTTTGGGTGATGATTATGCTTATAAAAAGCAGAAGCAATTCCAAAGTAAAATAGGTAATGCTTTATTGGCAAAAAAATTAGCCGGATTCCTTACTAATAAAGACATATGTACAGAAATATATACTAATGACCAACCAATAAAATATAATTATCATATTCGTAAATTTTTTGACAGAGTTTTTGTTGGAGGATGGTATGTTCCTTCATATATGAAATTCATAGAACACAAATGTAAAGATGGAAGATATTTTATGTTTGGGAAATGGACCGTAACAAGTAAAAATACGGGATGGGAAAAAATACTTAAATTAGAAAAAGACGGCGTAATTTTCTCTGTTGCTGACAAATCAGATAGAATTTACTTTATACCGCCAAATATAATAATCAAGGACCTAATATATGAGTAACAATGATTTTGCATTTATAATACCTGCCTATAACCCTGATGAAAATTTGATTGAACTTATCAAAGACATTCGAAAAAAATCTGATTTGAGAATATTTATTCTTGATGATGGAAGTATAGATAGTACTCAGAATATTTTTGATAAATTAAAATCTAAAGAACTTTATCATAATATGACTTTTTTAAAACATGAAGTTAATTTAGGTAAAGGAGCTGCTCTAAAAAACCTGTTTAATCATGTACTAGTTAATTACCCTACAATAAAGGCTGTTGTGACATTAGATAGTGATGGTCAGCACTCCGTAAAAGATTGTCTAAGAGTGTTATACGAATTAGAAAAAGAAGAAAAAACTTTTGTTTTAGGGCATAGAACATTTAGTGGAGATATTCCATTGAAAAGTTATTTGGGTAATAATATATCAAAATTTATATATAGAATAATCCTTGGAAGAGGTTTTAAGGACACTCAAACTGGGTTAAGGGGTTTAAATAGGAATTTTATGAGAGAATGTTTAAAAATTAAATCAAACAGATTTGAATTTGAAACAGAACAATTGGCATTATCTGTACGTAAAAATATTGAAATGAATATAATTGAGATACCTATTGAAACCATATATATTGAAAATAATAAAGCAACATCATTTAGACCTATTGTGGATTCCTTTAGAATTTATTTTGTACTTTTCAGGTATGCCTTTTCCTCTATACTTACTGCACTAGTTGACTTTTTGATTTTTATTGTTGTGCTACAGTTTGGGGGGAATATTTTTATCTCTAATATTGTTGCTAGGACATTTGCAACTTTTGTGCAGTTTATTTTATTGAAAAAGTTTGTATTTAATACTCGTTCAGGAATAAAAACTTTTACTTTATTTTACTTTTACGTATTAATTATTGGAGGTATTTCCTCTTGGTTGCAAATGGGTATATCTCAAGGAATGGGAATTAATGAAGTTAGTTCTAAAATTATTATAGAAGTTTTTCTGTTCTTTGTAAATTTTGCATTTTTAAGGGTATTTATTTTTAGAAAAAAGGATAGAGAATGAGACAAACTGACTGGGATGAATATTATAATAATCCATCTGGATTTTCCAAATATACAAGATTGTATACGCAAAATTGGTTGATAGGTCAAATTAAAAAATTTTCAATTTCTAGAGAAATTGATCTTGCGGAGTTTGGAGGAGGGAATAGCTGTTTTCACGAGGCTATAGTTAATGACTGTAATATTAATAGTTATACAATATACGATAATAATGATGTTGGAGTAAAAAAGTTTATTGATAACTATTCTTCAAATAATATTTCAAATGCGATTCATTGTGATTTATTAAATTCAGAGGTTTTAGAAAAGAAAAAATACGATATTGTTATGTCTGTTGGGTTAATTGAACACTTTGATGAAATAGGAACAAAAAATATTGTTTCTAAACATTTTGATGCAGTAAAGGAAAATGGAATAGTTATTATAACTGCTCCTACACCAACTTTTTTATATAATACCATAAGAGGTATAGTAGAACTATTTGGTGCTTGGAAATTTCATGATGAACGTCCTTTGACAATAGATGAAATAAAAAGATCAGTAGAAAAATTAGGGGATATTATTGATATTAAATTACTTTGGGTAATAGGATTAACTCAATATGCAATTGTGGTTAAGTCTAATAGTATAAATTCTATTAAGTAATAAGGGAAAATATGGATAGAATACAAGAAAGTGAGATTGGCATTATAGGTTTGGGATATCTGGTTTAACTTTGTCCTATGCTTTTTTTGAAAATATGATATGATGACAATATGGGTATATTTGTTGCTAATTAAATAATAAAAGTTTTTGTAAAAAAATCATTTGTAGTTAAGGGCACATATGTCTTGGTCTTTGGTATTACATTTAAATAATATTATCCAGATATAAGAAATTTGAAAGTAATAGATGTAATCAAGGAACTTGGTGAGTTTGTCTGTAAATTAAGTGTTTATGACCCTTGGGCAAGTAATGAAGAAGTCAAAAAAGAAATATAGTTTTAAATTAGAAGAGAATTTGATATTAGTTGTTATAGTTGTATTGTTCTAGTAGTTGGGGATAGAGAGTTTCTTAACCTAAATCTATAAATTACGAGAATAAAGTGATCTATGATATAAAATCTGTTTTCTCTCATTGGGATGGGCAATTATAGTTGAGAAAACTTTAAATGAAAATTATTAGGATATAAATTGACAAATATAATACTCTGTGGTGGAAGTGGCACAAGGCTATGGCCAATAAGTAGAACTCTTATGCCCAAACAGTTTACGAAACTGTTTGATAATAAATCTTTATTTCAATTAACGGTTGAAAGAAATTCACAAGTTTGTAATAAGCAATTTATTGTATCCAATACAGAACAATATTTTTTAGCAATGGATCAGCTTGAGGAATTGAAAAAATCAAAAAATAGGTATCTGTTAGAACCAATAGGAAGAAATACTGCACCTGCCATAGCACTTGCATGTATGTCTGTAAATCCTGATGAGTTAATACTTGTTACTCCTTCAGATCACTTAATAAAAGATGAAAAAGAATATATCAAAGTAGTAGCTAAAGCAAAAGAACTAGCCAATGAGAATTATCTGGTGACATTTGGGATTACTCCCACATTTGCGGAAACAGCCTATGGTTACATTGAAGCAGATGGATTGAACGTCAAAGCTTTTCATGAAAAACCAGATTTTGATACTGCTACAGAATATTTTATGGATGAAAACTATTACTGGAACTCTGGGATGTTTTGTTTCAAAGCAGGTGTCTTTTTGGAGGAATTAAAAAAATATTCACTAAAAATTTATAATACATCCTTAAAGGCAATAAATAATATGTCACAATCTGATTTAATTAGAATTAAACATGAGGATATGGCTTATATACCAGAAGACAGCATTGATTATGCAGTTATGGAAAAATCTACTATCGTAAAAGTGGTACCCTCTGATATAAAGTGGAGTGATCTAGGTAGTTTTGACTCTTTGTATGAGGAATTGCCAAAAGATAAAAATGGTAATACAAAAAATGATAAACTTATTTCTGTCAATAGTAAAAACAACTTGATATATGGAACGAATAAATATATTGCAACTATTGATATTGAGGATTTAATTGTGGTTGATACTGAAGATGCTTTATTGATAACTAAAAAAGGAAGTTCTCAAAAAGTTAAAGAACTAATATTAAAAATACCGAAAGATACTGAATTAAGAAATATTCATTTAACGGGCCATAGACCGTGGGGTACATATACTGTTCTTGATGAGTCCTCTGGTTACAAAATAAAGAAAATAGAAGTAAAACCAAATTGTAGACTCTCCTTGCAAAAACATTTTCATAGAAATGAACATTGGGTAGTTGTATCGGGAACTGCCACCGTGCGAGTTGAAGATAAAACATATTTACTCAGAGCGAATGAAAGTACTTACATCAAAATGGGTGAAATCCATAGACTAGAGAATAATGGGAAAGTGCCTGTAGTATTGATAGAAGCACAAGTAGGAGAATATACAGGAGAAGATGATATCGTAAGAATTGAAGATGATTTCAACAGATAAATTTAAACTTGTACTGCAGAATAGTCCGTTAATTACGATTGATTTTATCTGCAAAAATAAATAGAATAAGATTTTTTTAAAAGTAACAAAGGAATTAAATAAATGTCAGACAGAAAAGTAGCATTAGTAACAGGAATTACAGGTCAAGATGGTAGTTATTTAGCAGAATTTTTACTTAAAAAAGGTTATGAAGTACATGGTATAAAAAGAAGAACATCATTATTTAATACAGATAGAATTGATCACTTATACCAAGACCCTCATGAGAAAAATGTAAACTTACACCTTCATTTTGGAGACATGACAGACTCAATGAATCTTACTCGTATCATCCAAGAAGTACAACCAGATGAAATATATAATCTTGCAGCAATGAGCCATGTGGCGGTTTCTTTTGAAACACCTGAATATGTAGCAAATGCTGATGGTACTGGAACACTAAGAATTTTGGAAGCTGTAAAGCTATTGGGATTAACAAATAAAACAAAAATTTATCAAGCATCAACTTCTGAACTATACGGTAAAGTACGAGAAACTCCACAAAGTGAAACTACACCTTTTTATCCAAGGTCTCCATATGCCGTAGCCAAAATGTATGCGTACTGGATAACTGTAAATTATAGAGAAGCTTATGGTTTGTTTGCTTGTAATGGAATATTATTTAATCATGAATCACCAGTAAGAGGAGAAACTTTTGTAACAAGAAAAATTACAAGAGCTGCTTCTAAAATTGCTTTAGGATTGCAAGATAAACTTTACTTAGGAAATCTTGATTCAAAAAGAGACTGGGGACATGCTAAAGATTATGTACGTATGATGTGGATGATTTTACAAGCTGATGAACCAGAAGACTGGGTAATTGCCACTGGAAAAACTACAACAGTGCGTGACTTTGTAAATATGTCATTTAAATATGCTGGTATTGAAATAGAATTTAAAGGTATTGGAGTAGATGAAAAAGGATATGTGGTATCTTGCTCAAATCCTGATTATCAAGTCAACATTGGAGCAAACGTTGTTGCAGTTGATCCTAAATACTTTAGGCCAACAGAAGTTGATTTACTTCTTGGAGATCCTTCTAAAGCAGAACAAAAACTTGGTTGGAATAGAGAATATAATCTAGAAGACTTAGTAAATGATATGATGAAATCAGATCTTAAACTTATGACAAAAAACCAGTATCTTCAAGATGGCGGTTATGTTACGATGAATTATTTTGAATAGAACTTTTAAGTGAATAAAAATTCAAGAATATATATTGCAGGACATCGAGGATTAGTCGGTTCTGCAATTGTAAAAAACCTGGAATCTAAAGGTTATACAAATTTAGTTTGTAGAACTCATAAAGAATTAGATTTACTAAATCAAAAAGATGTAGATAATTTTTTTGAAAATGAAAAGCCTGAATATGTAATTCTTGCAGCAGCAAAAGTTGGTGGTATTATTGCTAATAATACTTATCGAGCTGATTTTGTATATGAAAACCTTCAAATTCAAAATAATATAATACATCAATCTTATCTTCATAAAGTTCAAAAGTTACTATTTTTAGGTTCAACTTGTATTTATCCTAAAAATGCTCCACAACCTATGCTTGAAGATAGTTTACTTACATCGGAATTGGAATATACAAATGAACCATACGCAATAGCAAAAATAGCTGGTATAAAGATGTGTGAATCTTATAATTTACAATATGGAACAAACTTTATAGCTGTAATGCCAACTAATTTATATGGACCAAATGATAACTTTGATTTAGAAAAGTCTCATGTTCTTCCTGCTCTTATAAGAAAAATTCATCTGGCAAAGCTTTTAAATGAAAAGAAATATGATGAAGTTGTGAAAGATTTAGATGTCTCTTCTATAGATGAAGCTAAAACTTATCTCAAATGTATTGGAGTAGATGAAAATCAAGTTGAGATTTGGGGTTCTGGAAAACCAAGACGAGAATTTCTTTATTCTGATGATATGGCGGATGCTTGTGTATTTATCTTAGAACATAGAGATTTTAAAGATACCTATAAAAAAAATGATAAAGAAATAAAAAATACTCATATTAATATTGGAACAGGTGTTGATATTTCTATTAAAGACTTGGCTCAAATTATTCAAAAGATTGTTGGGTTTGGTGGTGAACTTAATTTTAACACTGAAAAACCAGATGGAACTATCGTGAAGCTCACAAATCCTTCTAAGCTTCATGCTCTGGGATGGAAACATAACGTTGCATTGGAAGATGGCATACAAAAAATGTATAATTGGTATAATGGAACGCGAGATGATTAAAAAAATAAGAAGTTTACTTACACAAGATGATAAAAATTTTCTATCTTTATTATTATTGTTTTCAATAATTATTTCAATAATAGAAACTATTGGTATTTCTGCAATTATGCCATTTATTGCTGTTGCAACTGATTTTGAGCTTATTCAGAAAAATGATTATTACTCTAGAATTTATGACTTTATTGGTTTCAAAAATAATATTCAATTTGTTGTTTCATTAGGTGTACTATTGATTTTCTTTTATATATTTAGAAGTATTATAAACTTATATTATTTTTATATGCTTAACAAATTCACTCAAAGCAGATATCATTTGTTAGCATATAGACTTTTTGAAAACTATATGGGATTACCGTATAAGGATTTTATTAAGAGAAATTCATCTACAATGACAAAATCTATTATTAATGAAGCCTCGAATCTTACACGGCTTATTTCTGCTATTCTATTTATGATGAGTGAAATGTTTATTGTTATATTTATTTATTCTATGATGCTTTATGTAAGTTATAAAATAACTTTTCTTTTAACAATAGTTTTAATGATTAATGCAATTATAATGTTAAAAACAATTTCTCTAAAAATTAAGAAAGTTGGCGCAATCCGAGCTGATGTTCAAAAGAGTTTTTATGAAATAATAAATAGAAGTTTTGGAAACTTTAAACTTATTAAACTTCGCTCGAATGATAAAGATGTGTTAAGTGATTTTGGTAAGTCTAGTTTAACATATGCGAATGTGAATACTACTAACGAGACTATATCACATGTTCCAAGACTTTTTTTAGAAGCACTTGGTTTTAGCGTTATTATATTTATTATCACATACCTGGTGTGGAAAAATGGTGATGATGTTTCTGAAATTATTTCTATTATTTCTATGTTTGTCTTAGCCTTATACCGTCTTATGCCCTCATTAAATAGAATAATGACAAGTTATAATTCTATTCTTTTCAATTATAAGGCGCTTGATATTATTCACAATGACTTAATGTATGATAATGAGATTTTAGGAAATGAAGAGGTTATCTTAGGTAAAACGATAAGTATAAAAAATGTTTCATTTGAATACGAAGAAAATATGCAAGTTCTTAAAAGTATAAATTTATCTATAAAAAAAGGTTCAAAAATTGCTTTTATTGGCGAAAGTGGAAGTGGCAAAAGCACTTTAGTAGACATCATTATAGGTCTGTATAAACAAAATGATGGCCACATCCTAATTGATGATATCATGCTTGATGACACAAATGTAAAATCATGGAGAGCAAAAATTGGATATATTCCACAAGCAGTATATCTTTTTGATGGTACGGTAGGGGAGAATATCTCATTTGGTTCAGTATATGACAAACAGAAAATTGATGATTGTCTTAAGCAATCTAAAATATATGATTTTCTAAACACTAAAAAGGGACAGGACACTTTTGTTGGTGAAGGTGGTATAATGTTGAGTGGTGGTCAAAAACAAAGAATAGCAATTGCAAGAGCACTATATCTTGACCCAGAAATACTTGTACTTGATGAAGCAACTAGTGCCTTAGATGATGAAACGGAAAGACAAATAATGAATGAAATTTACGATGAATGTGGAGATAAAACTTTGATAATTATTGCTCATAGGATAAGTACTCTTGATAGGTGTGAGAAGATTTATGAATTAAAAGATGGAAAAATTATAAATAACAAATTTGAATAATGTTAAGTATTTGATTATAGAAAATTGCTATTTAAATTAATAAAATCAAAATTTAATACACAATATATTTATTTTCTAAAAAAGTAAAAAATAAAGGATGTAAAAATGATAAATAAACCAAAAGTTTTTGTTTTAGACGTTGATGGAGTAATGACTGATGGTCAGTTTCATTATACAACTGATGGAAAACTCATGAAAGTATTTGGAGCGGATGATAATGATGGATTGTCACTACTTAGCCCTTATTTAGAAATTCATTTTGTTACTGGAGATCATAGAGGATTTGATATATCAGAAGCTCGAATAGTAAAAGATATGAAAAAGCCATTAGATTTAGTAAGTACGATTAAAAGAATTGATTGGATAAAAGAGAGATGGAATCCAGATGAAGTGATTTATATGGGTGATGGAATATTTGATCATTATGTTTTTAAGGAAGTTGGATATTCTATTGCACCTGCGAATGGAGATGATTATGTAAAAAGTGTTGCTGATTTCGTAACTAAAAGAAGTGGTGCAAACCGAGCAGTTGCAGAAGCCAGTTTACATATACTTGAAACTTTTTTTAAACCATATAATCCTAATGAATTACCTGATAAACAAATTAAATTAAGTGGGGAGTGGACTGTATGATAAGAGACTTCATAAAAAATAAAAAATCCACATTACTTTGTAGTGGACCTATGAGTAAAAATTGTATTGATGCCAGTATTGATTTATCAAAAAGATTTGATATACCACAAATACTAATAGCAAGTAGAAGACAAATAGATTCAGAAAAATTTGGTGGAGGATATGTAGAGAATTTCACGACTGCAGAATTTGCCAAGTACGTAAAAGACCAAAATGCTAATAAAATTTTCTTAGCAAGAGATCATGGTGGTCCTTGGCAAAGTATTGTAGAAAAAGACAAAAATCTAAATATTGATGAATCTATGTTATCTTCTAAAAAATCATTCGAAGAAGATATATTAGCAGGATTTGACTTCTTGCACTTAGATCCAAGTATTCCTATTCAAGGAGAAAATTTAACTGTAGATAAGATTTTAAATAGACTTTTTGAACTTTATGGTTATACTTACGAATTTGCAAAACAAAATAATAAAACAATACAATTTGAATTAGGTACGGAAGAACAAGATGGTTATGGGCAAGATCTTGATCAATTTGAATATTTTTTAAATGAGACTCAAAAATTTTGTGATAAAAATAAAATAACTAAACCAACATTTGTAGTAGCTCAAACAGGTACAAGAGTTATGGAATGCCAAAATGTTGGTATATTTAAAGATAATATTACGTCAAATAGCGATTTGTCCCTTAACCATTTAAAGCAAACGATAGATATAAGTAATAAATATGGTGTAATGTTAAAAGAACATAATACTGATTATCTTAGTAGTGAAGCGTTATCCTTAAGACCAATTTTAGGAATTCATGCTTCAAATGTTGCTCCTGAGTTTGGAGTAGTCGAAACAAAAGGTTTTTTATATATTTTAAATACCTTCGGATATAAAGAAGAATTTGATTTATTTGTAAATACTGCAATTAAATCAAATAAATGGGTTAAATGGATGTTGAAAAATAGTAATGCTACCGAAATTGACAAAGCAATTATATGTGGGCACTATGTTTTTTCAGATGAAAAAATCAAACAAATGAAACAAAAAGTTGAGAGTGAATTGTTAAATAAGAACGTAAATTTAGATATGTATTTAAAAACATTGATTGAACAATCAATGACAAGATATCTTCAACTATTTAAAATGATATAAGGCAAAGATAAATGGAAATTATAGTAATAGAAAAACCTTGGGGAAAAGAAGAACTTTTAGAAAAAAATGAGAAGTATATGTTTAAAAGACTTACAATGTATAAAGGTCATGCTTGTAGTTTGCAATACCATGAAATAAAGGCAGAATCAGTATATCTCTTGAGTGGAAGTTTAAAAGTATATATTGGTGATAAAGAAGATGACCTAGATGAAGTTATCATGAAGCCACATGATTCTATGACTTTATACCCATTTAAGATACATAGAATGGAAGCATTAGAAGATAGTATATATTTAGAAGCATCAACTCCTGAGCTTGAAGATGTAGTAAGACTACAAGATAGATATAAAAGAGCTTAGTATGAAATATAAAGTTTTAATTGCATCAGCAGGACTTGGAAACAGACTAAAGGGTATGACAAAAAACGTGAATAAAGCTTTGATTTCGGTTGCTCATAAACCTGCAATTTCATATATAATTGAAAAATTTGATGAAAATATTGAGTTTATAATCCCAGTTGGTTATAAAGCTCAAACCGTAAAAGATTATTTAACTCTTGCTTATCCAAATAGAAAGTTTACCTTTGTTGATGTAGACTTATATGAAGGAGATGGTTCAGGACTTGGCTATACCATTATGAAATGTGAAAAGCATTTGCAATGCCCTTTTATATTTAGTTCAAATGATACAATAGTTTTAGAGGATATTAAGCCACCATTACATAATTGGATGGGACAAGCTCAAACAGAAGATAACAGTCAATATAGAACAATAAGAACTGAAAAAAGAGATGTTGTTGAGATATGTGCAAAAGGTGCAGAAGGTGATATAAAGGCTTATATTGGATTAGCAGGAATATATGACTATAAAGAGTTCTGGGATGCTATGAAAGCAGGTATAAATCAAGGCTCAATAGAGATAGGTGAAAGTTATGGTCTCAGATTCTTAGTAGATAACGGAATCGAACCAATTACTTTTACATGGTTTGATACTGGAAATATTAGTGAATTGAATCGGACAAGAGAGTATTTTAGTAAAAATATTGATGCAAATATTCTAGAAAAAGAGGAAGAAGCAATTTGGTTTGTAGATAATAAAGTTGTAAAGTTTTCTATTGATGAATCATTTATAAAGGATAGAGTGCAAAGGGCAAAAAGTTTGGATAATTTTATACCACAAATTACAAACTCAACTACAAATATGTACTCCTATCAAAAAGTTGAAGGGGATGTTTTTTCTAAACATCCAACTATCTCTACATTTAAATATTATCTTGATTGGATGGATAAATTTTGGACAACAAAAGATTTAAATAAAAATAAAAAAGAAGAGTTTAAAAATATTTGTATGAATTTTTATAAAGAGAAGACATACAAAAGAGTAAAACAATATTTTACAACATTTGAGCAGCTTGATAGTGAAGAAATTATAAATGGTAATAAAGTACCTAAGATTTTTGATTTACTGGACAGAGTTGATTGGGATGAATTATCTGATGGTGTCCCCGTAAGATTTCATGGAGATTTACATTTTGAAAATATACTCATCAACAATGAGAGTAGTATCCCTTTTACTCTTATTGATTGGCGACAAAATTTCGGTGGAATAATGGACTATGGAGATATTTATTATGATTTTGGAAAGTTAAACCATGGAATTATTATGTCACATGAATTAGTTGATAAGAAATTGTTTGATGTAAATCATAAATTAAATACTGTTCATTATGATTTTTTAAGAAAACAAAATTTAGTGGATTGCGAAAACTACTTCAAGACATGGATTGAGGAAAAAGGGTATGACTATAGAAGAGTTAGATTAATGACAGCATTAATTTATCTTAATATTTCTGCACTACATCACTACCCTTACAGTTTATTGCTTTTTTATCTTGGTAAAAATATGTTAAATGAAATTTTAGGTGATAATAAATGAAAATAATTAATAGAAATAAATGTGCAATTACAAATATGGAAGATTTAGAACCTCTTTATAGTTTTGAAAAATTTCCTGTATTTATGGGATGTATGAAGCAAGGGAGAGAAAAAGATTTATTATTTGATATGGACTGGAGTATATCAAAAAATAGTGGATTAATTCAGTTGAGTGAGCTTTTACCACTAGATGTATTATATCCTGAATCTCATGGTGCAGGGTGTATTGGTAAACTTTGGCTCGAACATCATCAATCTTTCGCAAAATTTATAAATACTTACAATCCTAATGGTGTAGTTGAGATTGGTGGAGCACATGGAATATTATCAAAAGAGTATCAGGGGTATGGAGAAATAGAATGGACCATAATAGAACCTAATCCTACGCCTATTGAAGGTGTTAAAGCAAAGTTTATAAAAGGTTTTTTTGATGATACATTTGTCTTCGAAGATGACTATGATACTATAATCCATTCTCATGTGTTTGAGCATATATATGAGCCAGATACTTTTGTAAAACATCTATCTGAATTTATGGTTGACGGAAAGAATTTGATTTTTAGTATTCCAAATATGCAGGTTATGCTAGATAGAAAATATACAAACTGTATTAATTTTGAGCATACAGTTTTTTTAACAGAACCTTATATTGACTATTCTCTTGCTAAATATGGGTTTAGAATTGATAAAAAAGAATATTTTATGGATGATCATAGTATTTTTTATGGTGCTGTTAAAGACTCTTCTATTAAACCTATAGAATTAGATAATAAACTATACGAAAAAAATAAAAAACTTTATTTAGATTATGTATCATATCATGAAGAATTAGTTAAAGAGTTAAATGAAAAAATGAGAGACAGTACTAATCCAGTTTATTTATTTGGGGCTCATGTTTTTGCTCAATATTTAATTGCTTTTGGCCTGGATACAAAGAAAATTATTTGTCTACTAGATAATGATCTTAATAAACATGATAAAAGACTTTATGGAACTGATATTCAAGTGCAATCACCGAAAACTTTAAAAGAAATTGAGAATCCAATAGTTATATTGAAAGCTGGTGTATACAATGATGAGATTAAAAAGGATATTTTAAATAATATTAATATAAAGACTGAGTTTTGGGAATAAAATCTTATATAAATATTAGTGTGAAAATGTTGTTGAATTTGCATAATAAGGAAATCTTTAAATGAAAATATGTGTTATAGGTGCAGGAATTACGGGTCTTACTGTGGGGAAGCTTTTATCCAAAAAACATAATGTAACTATTTATGAAAAAGAATCGAATATAGGTGGAATAGCCAGAACAAAAGATGTTAATGGGGTAGCTTATCACACTGTTGGAGGACATTGTTTAAACTCCAAAAACCAAGAAGTTATGGATTTTATTTTTAATGATGTCTTACCCAAGGAAGAATGGCACCATGTAAGAAGAAAGGCAAAGATTAACTTTAAGAATCAATTTATTTCATATCCTATTGAATTCTCCATTAAAGAAATAGCAAAATTTGATAAGGATTTGGCATTTAATATTACTCAGGATTTTTTATCTTCACAAGATGATGAAGCAGATAATTTGGCAGATTGGTTTGAACAGAAATTTGGTAAAACATTAGCAGAAGAATATTTTATACCTTATAATAGAAAGATATGGCAAATGGAACCAAGTGAAATGAGTCATTTATGGATAGAAGGTAAGTTACCATTACCAAATAAAAAAGATTTTTTTGAAGCTTTGTTAGATAATAATCAAGATACTATGCCACATAGCACATTTTATTATCCTAATTCGAATTCACAAAACACGTTGATTGATGCTTTAGCGAAAGATTTAAATATTGTTTTAGATTTTGAAATAAAATCAATAGAATCTAAAAAAGAAAAATGGATTATAAATGATAAATATGAGTATGATTTAGTGATTAATACAATGCCACTTAATATACTTCCATTTGTTCTTAAAAATGTACCAATGGAGATACATGAAGCTGCAAAGAAACTGAAGTATAACAAAGTAACAAATGTCTTATGGAAAACAAAAGATATAGATTTTACGTGGAGTTATTATCCATCGAAGGAAACAATATTTCATCGGCATATACATATAGGAAATTTTTTTAGTCCAAAGAAAAATTATACTATTACAGAAAGTATGGGCGAGCATAGTTATGAAGAGATGATAAAATATGGTGAAAAACATGAATACTTATTAGAGCCATTGGATTATAATGTATCAAATTATGCCTATGTTGTGTATGACCAAAATTATAGTAATTCCACTAAGTTGATTAAAGATTATTGTGAAAAAATTGGTCTTTATACAATTGGTCGATTTGGTGAATGGGAATATTATAATATGGATGTTTGTATGGAAAGTGCATTTAAATTAGTAAAGAAGTTAACGGATAGCATAAGATGAAAAGTAATTTTACAATATTTATAACATTTTTTTCTAATGGCGATATTAGGAGAAAATATATAGAGATTGCGTTAAACACATTATTTGAACATGCTGACAACAAAAATATACCAATTATTGTAATAGATGCATCCTCTGATGAAGATTTTATTAAAAATAAACAATTATTTAGTGATATGGATGGTTTATTATATATTCATGATACAGAAATTAATCCATTTAAGAGATGCAACAAATATTTACACTTAATAAAGACTGATTTTGTATTAAGGTTGCTAGAAGATTGTGCTTTTATTAATTTATCATATAATGACTTTTCATTAGTAGAAAAAGATATTTCTCTTATGAAAGATGTCCCCAAAATTGATGTAATTCAATACCCTATCATTAATGAGCAAGAATTTAAAGTTCAAGGTAATACTGTCCTTTATCCTGCAATAGATTTTGAAGATAAAAAATTAACCAACTATAATGGTTATACATATTATGATCGTTCTCAAGAGAGACGCATATGCCATTATTTGTGTAATAATATTTTATATAGGACAGATTTTTTTAAAAAACATTGGGAATATATCACCTTAAACTATAGTAATAATAGTAGTGCTGAAGCTGGTGATATAGATAATATAGTTTATAAAGTTTTATTAAAATGGCGTTACTCAGCTAAAGTTGCGAGGTTGTTTGTTAGATGGATGGAAAAAACCATATATTCAAAATCAATTATTAACAATATTATGGTTTCAGAAACAATGTTAAGAGCGGATGTTGTTCATATAGGATACTATAGTACAGAAGCAAATATTAATAGTAGTAGTGTAAGAGAAAATGATGCGAATTTAGATGGAGTTGTTTCAACAATAAGTAATCTCAGGGTTTTTAATGATATTGATTTACTTAATAACATAAAATTTCAAAGAATCAAATTTTAGTTTAATAAAGTAACTGTATGTTAAATTATTTTCTTTTTTAATTAATGAAAAAAGTTCATAAATTAATTTTTTTCAATATTATTAATTATAATTCTAGTATACTTGCAAGTTAAATTTTAGACAGGAAATATAATAATGAAAAAGCTTATAATAAAGATGGTTTTCTTAATAGATATTTTGTTAGTGCCATTTGTTTTTTTAGCAGGTTTACTTTTGAAAAACACTAGGAGAATTGGGTTTCAACGATTGCCTTTTTGTAAAAAAATGTTACTTAATATAGGTGTGTTTCCTATAAGAAACCACTATTATGAACCTCAATTTGATTTTAGAGAGATGGATCGTAAGTTTACTGATAAAAGATTGCTTCCTGGGATTAATTGGAATGTTCAAAATCAATTAAAACTAATGAGAGAATTTAATTATGCAACAGAACTTGAAAATATTCCAATGGAAAAAACTAGTGACCTCGAATATTATTTAAAGAATGATGCTTTTGAAGAAGGAGACTCAGAATATTGGTATCAACTTATACGACTAAAAAAACCAAAAAGAATATTTGAGATAGGTAGTGGAAACTCTACTCTTATGGCTATTAATGCTATAAAAAAGAATGAGGAAGAAGACAAAAACTATCAGTGTAAGCATATATGTATTGAACCTTATGAGATGCCATGGTTAGAAAAAACAACGGTGACTGTAGTGAGAGAAAAAGTAGAAGATGTTGATATTGCATTTTTCTCAGAATTAGAATCAGATGATATTCTATTTATAGATTCTTCTCATGTTATAAGACCAGAAGGTGATGTTGTATTTGAATACTTAGAATTATTACCTACGTTAAAGAAGGGTGTTATTGTTCATGTGCACGATATTTTTTCTCCAAGAAATTATCCTGATAGATGGTTAAAAGACAATATTCTATTATGGAATGAGCAATACTTATTAGAGGGTTTTTTAACTCATAATTCATCTTGGGATATTATTGGTTCATTAAATTATTTGCATCATAATCATTATGAAAAGTTAAATGAAGTATGTCCCAATCTTAGTATGAAAAGTGAACCAGGTTCTTTTTATCTTCAAAAAAACTCTTTGTAGTAAGTTGATGCTAAAACATAGAAAATTTGAATTATATAAAGAAATTAAATTTTAGTAGAGGGAAATATAGTTGAAAAGTCCACTTAATATATTGATCGCATGTGATACAAATAAATCAAGACCTTGGTTTAGAGATCGTATACCATCAATTGAGCATGCGATTAGTCAAGTAGAATGGTCTTGTGAAGTAGTTGATATTTATGGTTTATTAGGTAAACATGAATATATGCCTACAGATACAAGAGTTAGAAAAAAGTTCATGCAATCAGCAGATATGATAGCTGCTAATAAAAATTTTGAAATTGAAGTCATAAAAAAGAAACCAAATGTACTTATATTGGGAACGGCTGATAACTACAGAGATTTTTTAATGCCTAGTACAGTATCAAATATTAGAAAATCGGGTATCTATGTTGTTGGTATTTTAGGTGACGATGAATTCAATTATCCCCAATACAGGTATTTTCTTGGTTGGTTCGATCTATTTGTTGCTTATGTTAAACCATGCCTTGAGTATTATGAGAGTTTCAATTTGTCAAAAGGTTATTATTTTCCAAATAGCTGTTTTTTAAATGATAAAAAATTTTCAGAATTCTCCCAACAAGCAAAATTTGATGTTGTACTTGTTGGTGCCCCATTTGCAAATAGACCTGTTATCGTAAAAGCATTGATTGAATCTGGTTTAAAGGTGGCTATATATGGTAGTAAAAAATGGGAAGAATATGATTTCGCTGATGGGTCGTATTTTGGTTTTGTAGATACTGAGGATTTTGATAAAGTACTAGAAGATGCAAAGATTGTACTTGCCTTATTAGAAGATCATTTGACTGGTGCACTTCATATGAATACAAAAATTTGGGAAGCAGTTCGGGTTGCACGTTTGCCTGTTGTCACTTTATATGAACGATTAACAGAAGATTATGAGTTAACTGATGGTATTGATGTTGTAATGTACAAAAATACACAAGATCTTGTTGCGAAGGTTAAATATTATATAGAAAATGATGATCAAAGAATTGCAGTTGCTAAAGCTTTATATAATAAAGTAGAAAAAGATTTTGAATATGCTTTATTGTATAAAAACTTATTTAATAAAGTGATGGATTATTGCAATAATGTGAATTCTAGGCTATTATGTTTAGAAGATAATGTTTTACAAAAAATAGAAGAAAATGAATCCATTACCTACATCCCTTCAAAATCAAGCTCTCTTGATCCACAAGTAATTAATTATCTGCAAATAACTGATTCGACAGAATCAAATAAAATTGATTTAATTTATTTTGATCGAATAGAAAATGGGTCAGCTATTATTCTTAGAAAACCTTTTATAAATTTTGATTCTATTGTTTTTTTAACAAATAAAAAAAGTAAGCTTTCTCTTTTGTTGATTCTTATTAAAGCATGCTTTTTAGGTCGAACATTACATATAAAGCAGTTTGGTGTTCTTTCAAATAAAAGAACGATATTAGGATTCATAAATATTTGTTTAGACCGTGCCATTTATAGTAGTCTAGGCACGTGGATGAAAAAGAAATTGTAAGGTACTTATTTTATGATTCTTTCTAATAAACAGATACGAAATTTGATAGAACCTCACTTTCATCAAGATATTCTTGAAGATAGATATGAAGTTCTTCACATGAAAGCAAATCAATTACTTACAAAAGATAGAGTGGATATTGCATTTAAACTTTTATATTTAGAAATGATGAATAAAAATGTTAGTTTCGCAAAAAATATATATGAAATGCATATAAAAGCATTTAGTTTAGGTGAAGTTAGAGAACCCTGTAATGATGATAAAAATAGTCTTGAAAAATTTACCAGAGATTTTTCTAATATACTAAAGAGTATAAAATTAGGTGGATTTAATGCTTCTAAAACCTTAATACCACTTTCAAAAAACAATTCAATTGCAAATGGAGCTCATAGAGTAGCAAGTGCAATATTCTTAGATAAATATATTGATTGTGTGAAAATAGGTACAAATAATCACATTTATGATTATAATTTTTTTTATAAAAGAAATATATCTAGGGAAGTTTTGGATATGGTTATCACAAAATTTATTGAACATGCTTCAAATGTTCATGTAGCTTTTTTGTGGCCATCAGCTACTGATAATATTAAAGATACAGAAAATCTTATCCCAAATATTATCTATAAAAAAGAAATTAAGTTAAATCATAATGGTGCGCATAATTTATTGTCTCAAATTTATTATGGAGAAGAGTGGTTAGGTTGTGTAGAAGATGATTTTAAAGGTTCAAAAGCTAAGCTTGTGGAGTGTTTTAAGTCATTTGATCCTATCCGAGTGATTGTATTTCAAGCTGATAGTTTAGATGAAGTGTTAAAAATAAAAGAGAAAATAAGAATGGTATTTAATATAGGGAAACACTCAGTTCATATAACAGATACAAAAGAAGAAGCAATTAGAACAAGCAGAATTGTTTTTAATGATAATAGTATTCACTTCTTAAATTATGCAAAACCAAATAAATATATTTCCACTCATAAGAAAATAGAAAAATTTAAAGAATTTATGATAAAGAATGAATTAAATAATAACTGTGTTTTAATAGATTCTAGTATGATACTTTCGGCATATGGACTAAGAGAGGCTAAGGATACGGACTATTTTTGTGTAGATAATACAATTAAATATGAATTTGATAATATTAATATGCATGATGAAGAATTGAAGTATTATAATGAAAACAAAAATGAGATGATTTACAATCAAAAATTTTACTTTTATTTTAATGACATTAAATTTATTTCTTTTTCAAAACTTTATGATATGAAAACTGCTAGAGCTGAAATAAAAGATAGAAATGATTGTAAAATGATGGAAGCTTTGATTGAAGACAACAAACTAAAAGAGTTAATTAGTAAGTTTAGACAAAATATATTATATTCTAAAGTAAAATTTAGAGCAAAGATTATGAATACTTTAAAAAATATAGGTCTTTATAATATACTACGAAATACTTATCATTCGATTAAAGGTAAAAAATGAATATATTAGTAACCGGTGGTGCAGGATATATAGGTAGTCATGTTGTAAAGCAATTAATTGAAACTACAAATAACAATATAACAATAATTGATAGCTTCAAAACGGGTTTTGAAAATACAATAAATACTCTAAAGTCTTTTGGAAATTTCACTTTTATAAATCAAGACTTAAGTAATGTTGAGAAAATAGAGTATATCTTTAAAGAAAATAAATATGATTTAGTTATCCACTTTGCGGCTAGTTTACTTGTAAGTGAATCGGTTAAAAATCCTTTGAAGTATTATATGAATAATACTTGCAATACTACAAATCTAATTCACCTTTGTAATAAATATAATGTAAATAAATTTATCTTTAGTTCAACAGCTGCAGTTTATGGTGAACCCAGTGTAAATAAAATGCCTTTAAGTGAAAATGAAAATAAAAATCCTATAAATCCTTATGGTAACTCTAAATTATTCAGTGAACAAATAATAAAAGACAATGCTCTTTCAAATACAGATTTTAAATATGTAATACTAAGATATTTTAATGTTGCAGGTGCAGAAAAGACATTGCAAATTGGTGAATGTCATGACCCTGAGACTCATCTTATTCCCTTAGTAGTTAAAACAGCACTAGCTAAAAGAGACAAAATAATGATATTTGGTGATGATTATGATACAAAAGATGGTACTTGTATAAGGGATTATATTCATGTTGATGATTTGGCATCTGCGCATTTATCCGCACTAGAGTATTTGAAAAAAAATGAAAGTAACATATTTAATTGTGGTTATGGTCATGGATTTAGTGTAAAAGAAGTTATTGATACAGTCAAAATAGTGAGTGGTGTTGATTTTAAAGTTGAAGTAACAATCAGAAGAGCAGGTGATCCTGCAATACTTGTTGCAGATAATAAAAAGATACTAGATGTGACTAATTGGAAACCCAAATATGATGATTTGGAATTTATATGTAAAACTGCGTTTGAGTGGGAGAAAAATCTTGTTTAATCAAAATATTTTAGTATCGGTTGTCCTACCTGTTTTCAATGCTCAAGAATATTTAAGAGAAGCCATACAAAGTATTTTAGATCAAACATTTACAAATTTTGAATTTATAATAATAGATGATGGGTCAATGGATAATTCCTTGTTAATTATTAAAGAGTTTATGAAAATTGATAAACGTATTATTTTAATAAGTAGAGAGAATAAAGGTATCGTTTATACATTAAACGAAGGTATAAGTATTGCTAAAGCTAAATATATAGCAAGAATGGATGCTGATGATATATCGATTCCCAATAGATTAGAAAAACAAATTGAACTTATGGAAAATAGAAGTTTAGATGTTTGTGGTTGTCATTACTTTGTAATGGATGAGCAAATGAATTTGAATGGATTAAACTTAACTCCATTAAGTCATGAGATATGTGTAATATCATTAGCCTTTAAAGTTCCTTTTGCTCATCCTTCCGTGATGATTAAAAAAGAATTTTTAATGAGACATGGATTGCTATATGGACAGTCTGAATATAAAATAGCTGAAGATTTTGATCTTTGGCTGAGAATGTATGAAAAAGGTGCTAAATTTGGTAATGTAAATGATGTGTTATTTAAGTATAGAGTATTAGAGACTTCTTTGTCTAAAATTAAACATAAGGGAATTATAAAAGATACAAAAAAAATGGTAGATATTTTTTTTAATAATCATAAAGCTGGATTAGTTACGTACTTAGAAACTTTATCTGATAAATTAAATGATGAAGAGAAATCTTTAATTGTCAGATTGGTTTTTAAGTTATTAGTGAAAAATTTTAATGTTTCCTCCTTAAAGTATTTGAAGAATATTAACAAAAAAATAATAGTTTGTAGTATTTTATCAGAGATAATTAACGGATGACAAAAATATTAATTAACGGACTAGCTATACAAGACTCTGGTGGCATAACTGTTTTAGAAAAACTACTACAAGAAATACAAAATAGTAGTTTTAATTATCTTATAGTTTGTAATAAAAATGATAATATACTAAATTTAATAGTCAAGTATAAAGATGTCGAAAACTTTGAATTTATGGTATTAGAAAATAAAGGTTTTTTATATAGGCTTTATTATGAAAATATAATTTTTAGAAAACTACTAAAAGACAAGAATATTGATTTAGTATATAATTTTTCGGGAAGCACACAATTTTTTATGAAAAAGCCTAACATAACCAAGGTTCATAATCTTTTATTTTATTCTAAAAAAGTAGATTTAATTTATTGTCAAAACAAAGAGTATTTGAAATGGTTTAAACAAATATATATAAAAAGGCTTGTCTTCCTTTCTATGATAAAACAAACAAAATATATAGAAGTTCAGTCTCTACATGTTAAGAATTACTTAGCTGATTTTATTTACATTTCAAATAAAGAGTTTTTTATAAAGAGTGATATTAACTTTTTGGAAAAAGATTTTAGCAATCCAAAAAATTATAATTTTTCTAAAAAAATAAAATTTCTTTTTATAGTTGGCCCTCATTTCGAGTATCTGCATAAGAACTTTACAGATTTTGTTAGTGTTATGATTGAATTACAAAAATTAAAATTAAATTTTGAAATAAATATTACATTAAGTAGAAAACAATTAAATAATTCTTCAGTTTGGAATGCCTCTCTTGATGAGAACACAAATTTTTTAGGTTATATTTCGAAAAATGACATTAAGAGTCAATTCTTAGATAATACAATTCTTATTTCCACTTCTGTTATAGAAACATTAGGCTTACATGTTATAGAAGCCGTACAAAATGGAATTTTAGCAATTGTTCCAAATGAAAATTATAGTAATTGTGTTTATGGTGAAGATGTTTTAAGATATGAACTATTTGATATAAGTTCTCTTTTAAATAGAATAAAAGGAGTTATTTTACTAACTAATAATCATACAAAAGATATAATCACTAAAAATCAAAGATATTTAATTGAAAACGAAAATAAAAAATATAATTCTATAACAGAAGTATTTGTAAAAGTGATAAAGGAAACAAATGTTTAAAAATAAGATTTTGTTAATAACTGGAGGTACAGGCTCTTTTGGAAATGCTGTATTAAAAAAGTTTTTAAATAGTGATATTAAAGAGATTAGAATATTTTCTCGTGATGAATTAAAACAAGAAAATATGAGAATTAAGTTTAATAATTCTAAGTTGAAATTTTATATTGGTGATGTTCGAGATTATAATAGTATATCATCAGCTATGATTGATGTTAATTATGTTTTTCACGCAGCTGCGCTTAAACAAGTTCCATCATGTGAGTTCTATCCTATGCAAGCAGTTCAAACAAATATAATTGGTGCCGAAAATGTAATGGAAGCTGCGTATAAACATAATGTAGAAAATGTAGTTGTTTTAAGTACTGATAAAGCAGTTTATCCTATCAATGCAATGGGAGTATCTAAAGCTATGATGGAAAAACTTATGACTGCAAAATCTAGAATTTTGGATTCAAATAAACAAGTGTTTTCAGCAACTAGATATGGAAATGTTATGGCATCTCGTGGTTCAGTGATTCCTTTGTTTATTTCGCAAATGAAAAATAGAAAACCAATTACTATTACGGATCCTAATATGACTAGATTTATGATGAGTCTTGATGACTCTGTAGATTTAGTTGAATTTGCTTTTACAAATGCAAGTCCTGGTGATATTTTTGTACAAAAAGCACCTGCAACAACAATATTGATTTTAGCACAAGCTTTAAAGGAAATATTTAATTCTGATTGTGACATTAAAATAATTGGCACTAGGCATAGTGAAAAACTATATGAAACACTTCTTACGAGAGAAGAAATGATAAAGGCCATTGATATGGGTGCTTATTATAGAATCCCATCAGATGATAGAGATTTAAATTATGCACAGTATTTTACAGAAGGTGAGGTAGAGACCTCTGCAAAAGAAGATTACCATTCACACAATACAAAACAATTAAACCTTGAAGAGACCAAAGAATTGTTATTAAAATTAGATTTTGTTAAAAATGAACTAAATGAGGTAGATAAATGTTAAAAGTTATGACAATTGTAGGTACTAGACCTGAAATTATAAAATTAAGCCAAGTTATGAAAGAATTAGATAGGCATACAGAGCATATTATTGTTCATACAGGACAAAATTATGATTATGAATTAAATGAACTTTTTTTCGAGCAATTAGAAGTTCGTACGCCTGATTTTTTTCTTGAAGCAGTTAAAGGATCACCTTCTGAAACCATTGGTGATATAATTGCTAAAGCTGATAAATTATTTGACAAAATTAAACCAGATGCACTTTTAATATATGGTGACACTAATAGTTGTTTGAGTGTAATTCCTGCCAAAAAAAGAAAAATACCAATTTTCCATATGGAAGCAGGAAATAGATGTTTTGACCAAAGAGTTCCTGAAGAGGTTAACAGAAAAATTGTTGATCATTTAAGTGATATTAATCTACCATTGTCAGAACAAGCTAGAGATTACTTAATTGCTGAAGGTATAAAACCAGAAACAGTTATTAAAACAGGTTCTCCAATGACAGAAGTTTTAAATGTAAATATGACAAAAATCCTAGCAAGTGATATTTTAGACAAAGAAAACCTAGAAGCTAAAAAATATATTGTTATGAGTATTCATAGAGAAGAAAATGTTGATTCTCCAAAAAATTTCAATGATTTATTAGAATCAATTGAAGAATTAACAACAAAATACAAGATGCCAATAATTATATCAACACATCCAAGAACGAGAAAAAAGCTGGAAGAGATGGGATATGAAGATACAAATCCTCTAATTAGATTTTCTAAACCATATGGGTTTCACGAATATAATAATCTTCAAATGAATGCCTTTTGTGTTATATCAGATAGTGGAACAATCGCAGAAGAAGGCTCAATTTTAAATCTTCCTGCAGTTACTATTAGACAGGCTCATGAAAGACCTGAAGGTATGGATGAAACTACAGTTATTATGTCTGGCTTAAATAAAAATAGGGTTCTGGACGCAGTAGAAGTTGCAACAAAGCATAATGCTCAAAGTAATAGAGTTATAAAACCAGTCCGTGATTATGAAGTTGATAATGTTTCTAAAAAAATATTAAGAATAATACTTTCTTATACAGATTATGTAAATAGAACTGTTTGGCATAAGGATATTTAATTTATGAAAAAAGTGTTAGTCTTAGGGTCAACTGGGCTTATTGGTCATCAGGTATACAACTATCTATTAAATACAAAAAAATATAAGATGTTTGATATATCATATCGCAAAAAACTTGTTGATGATACTATTCTTCTTGATGTCCGAAATGAAGATGAATTTATAGAAACAATAAAAAAGATAAATCCTGATATTATTGTGAATTGTATAGGTATATTAATAGCTGGTGCAAATGATAATCCAGAGAATGCAATTTTTATAAATGCATATATTCCACATAGACTTAAACGTCTATGTGATGAAATTGATTCAAAACTAATACATATTTCAACTGATTGTGTATTTTCTGGAGATAAAAATACACCTTATATAGAATCTGATATAAAGGATGGCAAAGATACCTATGCTAAAACAAAAGGTTTAGGTGAAATTATCAATGAAAAATATCTTACTATAAGAACTTCAGTCGTAGGACCTGAATTAAAAGAAAATGGTGAAGAACTATTTCATTGGTTTATGTCTCAATCTGAGACTACCAATGGTTTTACTAAAGCTATTTGGTCAGGTGTTACTACATTAGAATTGGCTAAAGCAGTTTTCTGGGCAATTGAAAATAATATTACTGGATTGTATCATGTTAACAATGGTGAAGTAATCAATAAATATGATTTGCTTATATTATTCAAAAAGTATTTTAAAAAAGATATTACTATTAATAAAATTGATGGAAGAAATGTAAATAAAAGTTTTATTGACACAAGAAAAGAGATGAATTATACAATTCCTTCATATGAAATAATGATTGAAAATATGGCAAGTCTAATTTATGGTAATAAGCTATACTCGCAATATAATAATGGACTAATAGGTGAGTAAAAAAAGAATTTTAATAATATCCGAGTATTTTTATCCTGAGGAATTTAAGATTAATGAAGTCGCACTAGCTTGGAAAGAAAAAGGTTATGATGTTGATGTGTTAACTCAAAATCCTACCTATCCAATTGGCAATATATATGATGGTTATGACAATAAGTGGTATAGTAAGGAAGTTTATGAAGAGATAAATATTTTTAGGGTTAAAGCTGTTACGGGATATAAGGTTAACCTACTAAAAAAACTTTTGAAATATTTCACTTTTATGTTTCTCGGAAGTATCATAAGCTTAAAAATAGGTCGAAAATATGATTATGTATTTGGATTTGATGTAGGAGCATTAACTGGTATGGTACCTGCTATTATGCTGAAAAAATTTTATAATAAGCCAACAACTTTATGGATACAAGATATATGGCCAGATAGTGTATATGCATATGGATTTAAAAAAACAAAGATTTTAGAATTTTTCATGACTAAATTTGTAAAGTTTGTTTATAGAAATACATCTAATTTTGCGATTTCAGGAAAAGGTTTTGAAAAACGAATTTTGCCTTATATTCATGAAGAAAAAGAAATCATGTATGCACCCAATTGGGCAGATGAATTAAATAAAAATTTAGAAAAATTTTCTTTCTCCGAAAATAATAAGATAAACTTTACATTTGCTGGAAATATAGGTAAGGTTCAAAACTTAGAGAATGTAATTATTGCATTTAAAAGTTTAACGGGAAAAGATAAAAAGATGGCTCAACTTAATATTATTGGAGATGGATCAGAACTTGATAATCTTAAAAGACTAGTTAATATACATGACTCAAGTGAGGTTGTTTTTTGGGGTAAGAAACCTAGAAATGAAATGTATAGGTATTTTAATGCGAGCGACTTTCTAATTGTTTCCCTTATAGATAAGCCTATTTTTTTATTAACAGTACCTGCCAAAATACAAACATATATTGCGGCTAGTAAACCGATTTTGGGAATAATAAATGGTGATGCTGCAAATATTATAAAAGAAAATAATTTAGGTTATTGTACGAGACCTGATAGTGTCGATGAAATAAGAGCAGTTTTTCTAAAAGCAATTAATGCAAATAAGAATGAGATAGATGATTTTACAAAAAATTGTAAAGTTTTGACGAGTACAACATTTAATAAAAAAACAATTATAGAAAATTTACTAATATTGCTTAGGGGCTAATGTGAAAATTTTAATTACTGGTTCAAATGGTTTTATAGGAAGTTATTTTATTGAAAAATATAAGAAACTTTATAATATAAATTTTTTTTCTTTTAGAAAAAATAAATTAGAGAACTTAATCTTCGACCAAATTGAAACAATTGTACATCTTTCTGCACTCGTACATCAAATGGGTGGTGCAACACAAGAAGAATATACAAATATTAATGTTAATCAAACGCTAAATTTAGCAAAAAAAGCAAAAAATTCAGGTGTTAAGCATTTTATTTTTATGAGTACAGTTAAAGTTTATGGAGAAGAAACAACTGATGTTTATACGGAAAAAAGTGTATGTAATCCTGAAGATGATTATGGGAAAAGTAAATTTAAAGCAGAACAAGAACTTCAAAAACTTGAAGATGAAAATTTTAAAGTCTCAATTATTCGTACTCCAATTGTTTATGGGTATGGGGTAAAAGCAAATATTAATAATCTTATATCTTTAGTAAAAAAAGTTCCCATTTTGCCTTTTTCAAATATTCAAAATAAAAGAAGTATGGTTTATGTAGGTAACTTGTGCCATTTAATAGATACTTTAATTATAAAAGAAAAAAGTGGTATTTATTTGGCTGCTGATGATAATCTATTAAGTACAACAAAATTAATTGAGTTAATATCTAAGTCATTAGATAAAAAAGTATTTTTAATAAAAGTTCCTTTTTTTGATAATTTGTTAAATAAGTTTAAACCATCTTTTTATAAAAGATTATATGGAAGTTTGGAAGTTAATAATGTAATTACAAAAAAAGCATTGGGATTAAAAAATATTTACTCTGTTGAAGAAGGTATAAACTACATGATACATGGTGAAGTTCTATGATTTATTTCATTTTGTTCTTATTATCATTGGTTTTTACATATTATATAAAAAAAATTGCTATTAAAAAATCTATTATGGATATTCCAAATGATAGAAGTTCTCATACTGTCCCAACTCCCAGAGGTGGAGGACTTGCTGTAATAATGTCCTTTTATATAGGGATCTCATATTTTTATTTTATAGATGAAATTAATAAAACATTATTTTTTCTTCTTTTAACCTCTTTGCCAATTGTAATTGTTAGTCTTATAGATGATATTATTACTACATCTTCAAAGGTCAGGTTTTTAATACAGTTGATTTCTGCAATATTTGCTGTTTATGTTCTTGGTGGAGTAGATCATATTGATTTTATCTTTTTTAAATTAAGTGGTTTTTGGATAAATATATTAGTTGTTATTTCAATAGTTTGGTTTACAAATCTTTACAACTTTTTGGATGGTATTGATGGATATGCAGGTAGTCAAGCAGTTATTGCTGGTCTTGGTGCTTTCCTAGTTTTAAATAATGATATTGGACTACTGTTAGCAGCTTGTTGTTTGGGGTTTTTAATATTTAACTTTCCTTTCTCTTTTGGAACAAGTCCTGAACATAAAGCTTCGATTTTTATGGGTGATGTTGGAAGTGCAACGTTAGGATATCTATTTGCAATTCTTTGTTTTTATAATACTTCTAATGGAAATATATATGTATGGCTTATACTCTTGTCCCTGTTTTGGTTTGATGCCACGTTGACGCTTTTTAGGCGATTCCGAAATAAAGAAAAACTCTCTACAGCGCACAAAAAACATGCTTATCAACGGCTAGTCCAATCTGGGTATTCACATAAACAAGTGACATTTAGTTTAATTGTCTTAGGTGGAATATTTATTCTTTTATTGAAATCAATGCCCTTTTATACATATCCATATCTGTTTTTAGGAATAATTGTATTCTTATTTTTATTAGTGAAAATAATAGATAAAAAAAAGGCTTTTGATAAGTGATTAATATTGACAAAAGAATGTTGAATTTTTTAGTAATTATATTATTAACTACGATAACATTTTCATGGACTTTTTTTATTTTCAAAATATCATTTGATTATCAAATAATTTTGTTTGTATTACTTTTTAGATTTTTATCCTCTATTTTCATATTTAGAGATTACTCTTTATCATGGTCAAAAGCGACTCAGAAAACTTTTTTAACAAAAAGTTTCGTTTATATAGTTCCTTTTTTAATATATATGCCATTTGTGTATGGACATTATCGTATTTCATTTATGTTGTCTGAATTGTTCTTGTATTTGTTCTTAATGAATTTTTTAATGTATTCGTATTATTACCTCGTCAATAAAAGTAATATATCAAAAACTAAAAATGTCATTATCTATGGTGCAGGAGAGGCTGGACTTAAACTTAAAGAAGAGTTTAAACACAGTGCATATAGTGTTAAATATTTCGTTGATGATGATTCTTCTTTACATAAACGTACCATTGATAGCATAAAAATTTTGTCACTAAAACTTCTTAGAAGAACTGTAAAAGGATCAAAATTTGATTTATTAGTTATTGCCATGCCCAGTGCTAAAAAAGAGCGAATAAAAACTATTTATAATAGACTTGATAAATACTTTGATGAAATAAAAATTCTTCCTTCTTTGGATAATATTTTACAAGATGAACTTTTTTCAAATCAACTTCAAAACATTTCTGTTGAAGACTTACTGGCTCGTCATCCACAAGATTTGGATAAACAACAAATTGAAACATTTATAAATGAAAAAGTTATTTTAATTACAGGTGCAGGTGGAAGTATTGGATCTGAGATAGCCAGACAATGTGTTGATTTTAACGCAAAACAGATTATTTTACTAGATCATAGTGAAGTTAACTTATACAATATAACAGAAGAATTAGATGGGGTTAATATAAATTCTATTATGAAATCTGTTGTAAATAAAAAGTCATTAGAAGAAGTTTTCTCAACATATAATCCTGAAATCGTTATTCATGCAGCTGCTTATAAACATGTGCCTTTAGTTGAGGGTAATATATTAGATGGCATTACTAATAATATTATTGGTACCAAAAACTGTATTGATCTTTCAATCCAATATAACGTCAAAAAAGTAGTCCTCATATCAACGGACAAAGCCGTACGACCTACAAATGTTATGGGAACTACAAAAAGAATATGTGAACTGTATGCACAGAATGTAAATTCATATGACACTGAAATAGTGGCGGTTAGATTTGGAAATGTATTGGGATCTTCTGGTTCGGTTATTCCTAAGTTTAAAGAGCAAATTAAAAATGGTGGCCCACTAACTGTTACGCACCCTGATATTACCAGGTATTTTATGTTGATACCAGAAGCTTGCGAACTTGTACTTCAAGCTGGTTCTATTGGTAAAGGTGGCGAAATATTTATTCTGGATATGGGCGAGCCTATTAAAATAGTTGATTTGGCAAAAAAAATGATTGAACTCTCAGGTCAAGAAAGTATTGACATAAAATTTACTGGTCTTAGACCTGGTGAAAAATTATATGAAGAACTTTTGATAAATGACAGTGATAAAAAAACAAATTATGAATCGATCACAGTTGCTAACCCAACTTTTTATGATATAGGTAAATTAAACAAAGATATTAATGATTTGTTAGTGCTTGAGGATAAACTTGGAAAATTAAAAGATATAGTTCCTGAGTTTAATCATCAGAAGAATACTTAAAA
>MAAB01028976.1_pt1 | contig 43279 bp, 25 predicted proteins | sample 1115991 | NCBI WGS metagenome assembly MAAB01 (sample SAMN04961124, study PRJNA320927) | seawater metagenome | isolation source: sample BD02T18 sea water enriched with oil for 18 days | place: USA:Gulf of Mexico | collected 2013-07-27 | reverse complement strand
GGTCACCTTGTGCCGCTGCTTCACTGACTGAGCGAGTAATTTTAGGGCGTTCGTCTTTCCAAAGAAACTTAAGCTCTTTATCTAAACGATCCCAGCCGGCGCGGGTTATATAATTTGATTTTTTCATAGTATTATTTTACATAATAAATTAGCGCTTTGTTAATGATAGAATACTGCAGTATAATTTTCGTCAGAACAGTTTTCTGTTATTATGCAAACCAACATATTATCCTGCTGGAACTGTCTTTCAATGTTAACTATTGCCGAGCAAATAGCTCAAGAACTCAATGTTAACGCGGTACAAATTAATGCCGCTATTACCTTACTTGATGATGGTGCTACTGTGCCATTTATTGCCCGTTACCGTAAAGAAGCCACTCGAGGGTTAGATGATAACCATCTCCGTCATTTAGCACAGCGCTTAAGTTATTTACGCGAATTAGAAGACCGTCGACAAGTTATTTTAGTGAGCATTAAACAACAAGATAAGCTCAGTGCTGAATTAGAAAAACTAATTAAGCAAGCAGATAACAAAACTCGACTAGAAGATTTATATTTACCCTATAAGCCAAAGCGTCGTACTAAAGGTAAAATAGCCAGCGAAGCAGGCATAGCACCATTAGCGAATAAGCTTTTTAATAACTGGCAACTATCTCCAACAACTGAGGCGGTAGCTTTTATTAATGAAGCGGCAGGTTTTTCTGATGTGAAAGCTGTGCTAGAAGGTGCTAGCTATATTTTAGCTGAACGTTTTAGTGAGGATGCTAACTTATTAGCAAAGCTGCGTAGTCACTTGTTAAAACAGGCACATTTAGCCAGTAAACTTGTTAAAGGCCAAGAAAGAGCAGGAGCTAAATTTCGTGATTACTTTGAGCATAGTGAAAAGCTGAGAACAGTTCCTTCTCATCGTATGTTAGCCATGTTACGCGGTAGAAATGAAGGTTTCTTACAACTCAATATTGATGTCGACCCAGGTCAAACTATTGCAATTTTTAATAGTGCAGAGCAACTTATTATTGAGCACTTAACACTACGTTGCCTATCTACAGGTAGTAAACAAGCTGCTGCGGAATTTTTAACGAAAGTCGTGCAATTAACATGGAAAGCTAAATTAAATATCAGTTTAACAAATGAATTAATCACTAGCTTACGCGAACAAGCAGAAACACAAGCGATAGACGTTTTTTCAAATAACCTTGCCGATTTATTGATGGCAGCACCCGCGGGTGCTCAAGTAACATTGGGGTTGGATCCTGGCTTAAGAACAGGTTGTAAAGTTGCCATTGTCGATGGTACAGGAAAACTATTACATACTGCTACCATATTCCCACATGTCCCGCAAAATCATTGGGATAAATCGCTTCGTACCCTCGTTAATATTTGCCGACAGTATAAAGTTGAGCTAGTGGCTATTGGCAATGGTACCGGCTCTCGTGAAAGTGATAAATTAGTAGCCGAGGTTATTCAAACCTTTAAAGCGGATGAAAGTAAAATACAACTCACTAAGATGATTGTTAGTGAAGCAGGGGCATCTGTTTACTCAGCCTCTGAATTTGCAGCTAACGAATTTCCTGATTTAGATGTGTCATTACGTGGTGCAGTGTCTATTGCTCGACGTCTACAAGATCCATTGGCTGAGTTAGTAAAAATTGACCCTAAAGCTATAGGTGTTGGCCAGTATCAGCATGATGTCAGCCAAAGCCAGCTCAGTAAAACCCTTGATGACGTCGTTGAAGATTGTGTAAATGCGGTTGGCGTTGACCTAAATAGTGCTTCCGCAGCGTTATTAACACGCGTTTCGGGCTTAAACAAAACAATGGCTAGCAATATTGTTGCATTTCGCGATAGCCAAGGTCGCTTTACCAATAGAAAGCAGTTGAAAAAAGTAGCACGCTTAGGGCCTAAAGCTTTTGAGCAGGCCGCTGGTTTTTTACGTATCACAGATGGTGATAATCCGTTAGATCAGTCAGCACTTCACCCTGAAAGTTACCCTGTGGTTGAGAAAATCATTAGCCAATTACAACTTGATGTCAGCAAAGTACTTAATAACAACGAGCAATTACAATCACTCGATATCACTCAGTTAACCAATAATGATGTGGGTGAAATAACCATTAAAGATATCATTAAAGAATTAGCCAAACCCAGTAGAGACCCTAGACCTGCGTTTAAAACGGCTAGTTTTGCCGAAGGCGTTACAACCATGGCAGATTTAACGTTGGGCATGATACTCGAAGGTGTTGTCTCTAACGTGGCTAACTTTGGGGCCTTTGTTGATATTGGTGTGCATCAAGATGGCTTAGTACATATTTCATCAATCACCGATAAGTTTATCAGTGACCCGCGTGAAATTGTTAAAGCAGGGGATATTGTTAAAGTTAAAGTCTTGGAAGTTGACGTTGCTCGCAAGCGTATTAGTTTAACTATGCGACTGGATGAGCAAGCGGTAACTCAAGCGGGCAAACCTTCTCAACCTAAAAGTTGTGATAATAGCGTTAAAAACAAGCAGACCAACCATAGTAATAGTAAGAACCATCAAGGGAAATCAGCTAACCAGCAAAACAAATCGAAAAGCAAAAAAGTAGACAATGCCGCTATGGGTAACGCCTTTGCCGATGCTTTTGCTAAGCTGAAGAAATAAAAAACAACTATTTCAAATAAAATGTTTAAATAATGTTGACTATAGTAATGAGAATGATTATCATTTGTTTCGTTGCTTAGGCAGTGAATGCTCTCTCACTAAATAAGCAACAGCAAAGCACGGGACTTAGTGGTTATGCTCCAGGACACATAACCACTAAGTGACCACTTTGGGATTCTACGGAGTTCATTCGATTTTAAAATTTTTGATGGTTTAGCCAGTAACACTTTCTTGATGGTAAGTGTCACTGGTTTTTTTATGCCTGTTATATTTTGACTGTTTTAATCAATGAGAATATTAATTAAAAAAAGTTAAAAAATAGTATTGACTATGTTAATGAGAATGATTACCATTTGTTTCGTTGCTTAGGCAGTGAATGCTCTCTCACTAAATAGGCAACATGCAAAACACGGAACTTAGTGGTTATGTTCCAGGACGCATAACCACTAAGCACCACTTTGGAGTTCTACAGTTTTCATTCGACTTTAAAATTTTTGATGGTTTAACCAGTAATACTTTCTTGATGGCAAGCGTTACTGGTTTTTTTATGCCTGTTAATTAATGGTAACGGCTATATATTCTATTGTGCTTTGTTACGCTATTTTAAAACGACCGACTACTTCAGACATATTATTACTACTTACTTTCAATTGTTGGCTAGTTTCACTTAATTGTTGTGTTGTTGTAAGAGACTCATCAGTCATACCTGCTAATTCGTTAATACGTAAATTAACCTCATCAGCAGCCTGGCTTTGTTGCCCTGTTGCTCTAGCAATTTGTGTATTCATATCTGAAATAACTTCCATTAAGCGGTTAATTTCAGAAAGAGAATCATCAGCTTTGGTTGTTTGAGCAACTGTTTGTAGTGAAATATCTTGACTAACCTTCACCGCGGAAACCGCTTCTTGCGCGCCAGTTTGTAGCTTTTGTATCATTTGCTGAATTTCATTGGTACTTTGTTCTGTACGATTAGCTAAGGTTCGCACTTCATCAGCGACTACCGCAAAACCACGACCTTGTTCACCAGCGCGGGCTGCTTCAATGGCGGCATTAAGTGCCAACAAATTAGTTTGCTCGGCGATGCCACGAATCACATCGAGAACTGAGCCAATATTGTCACTCTCAGAAGCAAGGCTTGCGACCACTTGACTAACTTCATCAATATTAATCGACAGCGACTGCATTTGTGTAATAGTACTAGAAATTATTCTTTTGCCATCAGCAGTGTTCTTTCTCGCATCATTTGCTGCTTGCTCAGCCGAGCTGGCATTATCACTCACTTCTTTGATTTGAGAGGTCATTTCTTCCATCGCAGTCGCTACTTGAGTAGTAATGTCATTTTGGTTTTGGATCAGGGTTTGGGCGGTATCACTGGCACCTGAAACCGCTTGTGCATGGTCTAAAACTTGTGCGGTATTGTTGGATACATCTTGTAGTGATTGACGCATCTTACGGGTAAAACTATTGAAATAGTTAGATAGTCGAGAAATCTCATCTTGACCGCTATCATCTAAAGAATTGGTAAGATCACCTTCGCCTTGAGCAATATCTTTCATTAACTCTGCAGCTGACCGAGTAGGTAAGAGGATACTATTGCCAATAACATAACTTAAAATAACTATGAGTAAAGCGATAATGAGGCTATCAATAATGAGCATATTACGTTGTTTAGCAAAAGTAGCTTCAATATCATCGAGGTAAGTACCTGAGCCAATAATCCATTGCCATGGGGTAAAACCTTTAACAAAGCCAATTTTATCGACAGGAGCGTCAAAACCAGGCTTGGCCCATTTGTAATAAACGAAACCATCCCCTTTAGCTTTTGCAACATTAACCATATCGATAAACAAAGGTTTCCCATCGGCGTCTTTAATACCCGCTACATTTTTCCCGTTAAGCGTTGGTTTGATTGGATGCATTATCATGTTGGGCGTAAAGTCATTCACCCAAAAATAGTTATTGGTGTCGTAACGCATACTGGCGAGGATACTCAACGCTTGCTCTTTTGCCTTGCTTTCATTGAGTTCACCTGTTTGCTGTAAAGCATAGTGGTGTTCAATAATGCCGTAAGCACTATCAACTAGCTCTTTGGTAGTCTGTTTTTTTTGCTCCACCAACGATTTGTACTCTCCTGATAAACTCATAACATCGAGCACTGAAAGACCAATAATGATTAATACCACCAGCATGGATAACCTTTTCTGTATGGTGAATTTCCGTAAAAAATCCATAAAATTCCCTTTTAAATTAGTAAACTGTGTTAGTTAGTTTAGTCTAGTTCAATTTTAGTTTAGCTCAATTTTTACGATAATCATGAATAAGCTAAATAAAAGTATTTCAGTTGAAAGTTATAAACTATTTTATGGCTTTTGATAAAATATCTTACACTATGCCGCCCTTGGCCGGAGCCATATTTGAGTTGGATAAAAAGAGGTGGCTGTTTTATTTTATTTGTTGGCAGGTTAGAAGCAGCAAAGTCAGTATCGTGAGAAAACCGCGTTTAGCATTTTTCTTAGGTTGATTGATAATAATAAGCATAAAAAAAGGGAAGCATATGCTTCCCTATAAAATAACCCCAAAAGAGGTTAACTAACGCAAGTTGTAATACTAAATATATGTTTTAGTCGTGTGTAAGTCATAAAACTATAAAACGTATTTAGCTGAGAATTGTAAGTAGTTAGAGTCTTTATTTACTTCATTCATTTCAAAGTTACCCACTTCTACACCAAAAGAAAGTTGCTTAGTAAAGTTTTTAAATAAGTTAACAGCGACATGATTACGCTTTGTATTGGCTACGTCAGCATCTGTGCTGCCGTAAAATACGGTTGAGCGCATTTCTTCGGTCCAAAAGTGACGGTAAGCCACCATGTACGAGGTGGTTTCTTCAACTTCTTCACCCACTAAATCTCTCGCGGCAACTACACCCACGTAACGACCAGTTTCGCCACCGTGCACTTGAAAACGGAAATCATCTTTACCGAAAGTTTTAATACGACCAGCAATACCACCACCAATCGCTGTTTCTGAATTTCCCCCCACGGTATTTAACTGACGGGCTAAACCTGATACTGAAACATTACCCCAGTCGCCTTTGAAGGTATATTTGGCAATAAAATCAGGAATGGAATCCTGACTACTGTCACCTTTATCTGAATGTGGATTTTCTAAAGAAAGCTGCAAACCGCCCATGGTATAACGAACTTGGCCTTGTCTAATAAATGCAGACGCATTTAATGCACCACCAAAGTTTGCGGCTTCTGCAAGCGCGCTAGTGTTCATAAAGGTTGTCCAAGTTTGGCCAACTAAAATGTTTTTATATTTGATAAAAGCGTGGCGTAATCTTGGATGTGATGAATTAGAAATAATTTGGTTGCCGCCGCCACCGTAAAAATCTAATTCAATAAAGCCGGTAACGTCGCCATGAACGTACTTAGTATTGAAGCGAGTTTCATTGGCTGAAAATTTGGTTGTGGATATATCATCAACTACTGCTGCGTTACCAATCCAGTAATCATCATTGGTTACTGGTGAACTAACATCACCACTGATTGAACGAACGTCTACTTTGATGTAACCACCAAAAGTTATAGTGTCACCGTCATCTAATTTAACAGTGTAGCCGGCATTAGCGGCACTAGTAACAGCTAATAAACTGGTTGCTAGTACTACTTTTTTGAATTTAAATAATGAATTATTAAACATTGTATTTCCCATTTTGTTTTATTTGTTTTTAGTGTGACTTATTATTATGAGGTCTTAAGTGCCTCTTATTATTTTCTTTTTGGTTTGCTTGGTTGTTATTTTTTGTTATCGAATAATAAGTTAGTGTGTAAAGTGAACAAAAGGAATTAGACCTAAGTCTACATTGCTAAAAAAAGGGGGTAGACTTTAGTCGATTTACAGTACATTTTTAGATGTTTCGATATTTATCTGGCTTTAAAACCAATTCTAAAACCACCCCAATGCTTGCCATTGGCAAATATTGGCGCTGAAACATCGTGCATAATTTCACCCGTGTCACGCTTGTATGTTTGTAGTAAAAATTTATCAGTGTGTTTACCACAACGAATGCCTGTGGGGTCATCAAATAGTCGTTTAGTACGGTTATTGACAAAATCAGTTGCAGGGTTGCCTGTTAGCGGTTTAGAAAAACATTTATTATGGGTGGGAAAATAACTGTTGATATCGACAGCGCCAGCGTAAATCATCTCAGGAAATTTTACTAACAAGGGCTCTTGAATTTGAGGTAGATGTTGGTCGGTAAATTTATCAAAAGAAGTACTGTATTTTTTTGGTTCACTTCTGCCTAGCTCTTGGTAAGTAAAATTAAATAACTGCTGCTGAGAAATAAGATTTTTTTCAATACTTTGTTCAAATAATTGACCTACTAGATTGGCGGAAAGTTGTGCTTGTTGGCACATTTTCGCAATGAGAGAGTCACTTTCAAAAGAGGATATATGAACGAAAATTGATTCTGTACTATTAGACAGCGTTTGCGCTTGAATTGACGCGTCTTGAGTTTCGCTACTTTTACTCAATAAGAAATCATGTAAACGCACTACAGAAGATGAAATTTCTGCTGCTGCGAAATCTTGCTCTGTTAACGCATGACTGATTTGATCGCTTGCCGCAGATGAGTCAGTTAGCAATTGATCTATTTCAGCAAAGCCGTGTGATAGCTCTGTCATTGTGGTTACGACACTGTCGGTTTGCTCAACAATTTGTGACATAGCTTTGGTTGTTGCACTGGTTTCGTCACTCGTTTGCTTGAGCATCTCACCTATTTGCGCCGTCGCATCGGCTGTTTTTCCTGCTAGAGCCCTAACTTCATCAGCAACGACGGCAAAACCACGACCTTGTTCTCCAGCACGCGCCGCTTCTATCGCGGCATTTAAAGCCAATAAATTAGTTTGTGCTGAAATGCCATCAATAACATCAGTAATACTTTGAATTGCTAAAGTCTTTTGTTCAAGAGAACGTATTTTTTCTGCAGCATTATTTACCGACACGTTTAGTTGATTAACAATACTAATATTATTACTTAATTGCGCTGAGCTTGCCGTACTGGCTGACATCGCATGACTCGCTTGCTGAGAAGCAAGCTCTGCATTATCGTTAATTTGTTTTGAGTTGGCAGACATTTCTTCGGCTGCTGTAGCTAACCGGTCAACATCTTCACTCGATTGTTCAATTGCGCTACTAAGTTGGCCTAAGAAAAAACTTATTTCGGCTGAGTTAATGGCAAGCTCGCTTGCTTTGTTATTGATTTCACCTCCAATGACACCAAGTTCAACGTTACTGTGAGTTTGTTCGTGCTCAGCTGAGAGTGCGACAGCTTGTAGCGTCTGTTTGTGTATGAAGTTGGATAAAAGCAAGAGTGAAATACAGCTAAGAATGAACAGACAAAGCGTATAAAGTAGTGCTGATTCAAAATAGGTATGGCTCAAGTAAGCCAGCATAGTTATTAAGGCTGACAGTAAAACGACAGTAGAGAGTAACTTCTTATTCATGGTATTCTCATTAACAGTTTAGTGCATAAGGCACTGTAAAATATGATTAAATAATCTCTAAACTCGGCTTGTCCATATTTGATAATAAATCCTTGAAATTTTGATAGTAATTAGCCGACAAGTTTAACATTACAGCACTAAAAACAATGGTTCAGCTATTAGACTTTAGTGTTGCAGTCATAGACTTTATGATGATTTTAACGTCACTGTAAGCAGTCGTTTACAGTTTTAAGTTACTGAGTAATAAAGGAATCACCAAAGTGTCCTTGTTGGTAAAAGACATGCTAATCTAGGTGAGAAATCATCTTCATTGGCGCATTTATGAAGATACATATTAAAGTATTTAAAGGACGTGTTATGAAGAAATACAGTTTAGTATTTATGTTGTTTTTATTAGCATACTCAGCAGTTGGGCAAGCGGCATCATTCGGCTTGGGGGATAGAGTTTCTATTGACTCCAAAGTATTATCAACCGAGCGCGAGCTTCAAGTTTTACTTCCTGAAAATTATTACGCGAACACAACTAGCACCTACCCAGTTATTTATCTGATTGATGGAGATTATAACTTTCATGGTGTATCAGGCATGTTGGATTTACTGGCTAATAAAGGACAATTAATTCCTGATGTTATTTTAGTGGGCATTGCTGATAAAGGTACGAGTCAATACCATGAATATATGACACCCAGTGTCTTTGCTTCAAAAGCAAAATCAAGTAAGGGAAAAGCAGCCGACTTTATTCGTTTTATGACGGAAGAAGTAAAACCCTATATTGAAAATAACTACCGTAGTGCAGACAGCTCGACCTTAGTTGGACACTCAATGGGTGGTTTATTTGTGTTAAATATGTTGCTTGAAAAGCCGTCTGCTTTCAATAATTACGTAGCAATTAGCCCGTCAGTATGGGTTGCTGAACAAGGCATTGTTGCTAAAGCGAAAGAAAAACTGACCAAAGCGCAACACAAATCTGTGTCATTATTTTTGTCACTCGCGGATGAAACACGCATGGGGCAATATGATTTTATTAATATCTTAGATCTAACACAACCCAATAACATTGATTGGCAATTTAAGCACTATCCCGATGAAAATCATAACTCTGTGGGCATTATTGCTTTACGAGATAGCTTAAAATCACTCTATAAGCCTTGGTATATTGTTGAAAATAAGCTGGCTACATTTAAAACGCCAGAGTCGATAGTAGAGCATTATCAAACAATAATGACCGAGTTCGGCTTTAGTCAGCCGATGCCATCAACGAGTGTTCAAGAAATATTTAGGCGCTATTATCGTAATAAAAATGTAGCTTTATTACCTACGTTCATTGCAGAGACAATCAAGAAATTACCCGCATCTAAACAAGCGTTGATTACTATGCAAGCCAAGTATGTCGCGCATTTTGATTCACCTAAGGCGTCATTACCGCTATTAACAGCGGTAGAAAAAGAGTTCTCACAATCCATTGACCACTTAAAAGCGATAGCGAGCACTTATGAGCAATTAGAAGATAAGGATATGGCGCACAAATATTATCAAAAGGCGCTAGTGGTTGCAGAAAAGCAAAAAGCTAATCAGTGGCAGCTAAACATTATTAACGCTAAATTAGTGGCAACCAAGTAGGCAAAGGCAGAGGTAAAAGTTCGATAAGCTAGTGAAAAATAGATAATAAAAAAGCCTAGAGAGACTCTAGACTTTTTTATTACTGTTGTACTCTTTTTTATCTAATTAAAAAGCAACCTGCATGGCAAGACGGAAGCTTCTGCCATCGCCCACAGTCACGTTAGATACACCGCCACCAGCAAGGTAGTCGGTATCAAATAAGTTTTGTATGTTAAAGCGTAAATTAATGTCAGTATTACTTACGCTGATTTTATAAGTAGCACCAACGTCAATTCGGGTGTAAGCATCTTTTACTATGGTATTGTCTTGGTCTGCAAAGCGTTCACCTTCATAAAAAGCACCGGCATTAATCGACAAATCTTCTGTTACTTCATAGCGAGACCAGATAGAAGCTGACCATTCAGGCGCATCTACAGGTGTCGCACCATTAAATTTACCACTTGCCCCGTAGGCTGCATCAAGATTCATTGCTGATGCCATGACAAAAAACTTAGCGGTTACCGCGCCTTGCGCAGCCATTTCAAAACCTTTATGTCTTTGTTCGCCTACTTGTGAAGTGGCGTAGCTACCGTCATCATAATATTCCTTAACTAGAACACCTGATTTGGTGATGTCGAATATTGCAGAGGTTAGTAAGAGGCGATCATCCAATAACTGCCATTTAGCACCAAGTTCATATTGTTTTGAAGTCATGGCATCTATTTCCATGCCATAGTTTAAATCATCATCATCATTGATAGTTTCACTGCTTTGCGGTTCAAAACCTTCGCTGTAACTGGCATAGAAAGTGGTGTTATCACTTGGGTGATATAACAAACCAGCTTTAGGTAATAGTGACTCATTGTCAGCGCCTGTTTTACTTTGTTTATCATAACGACCACCTACCATTACTTGCCACTCTTGATTAATGGTGATTAAGTCTTGGATATATATACCGTAATAATTGTATTCACTGGTGTACAGGCTATCGTCTGTTGCATAACTGATATCTGGGCGAAGTGGCTCAGCTTGACCTGCTGAATACTCAAACGAGTCGGCTTTTACTTTCAGTTGACCATAGTAATAATCAAGGTAGTTCGCGCCGACAAGTAAGTTATGATCGACACCAGCCAGCTCAAATTCACCAGTGAAATCAATGAAAGTAGTAGTAAACTGCCAATCATCATAACGATCATAAGGTTTTGAGGTATATTCGTCACCTTCGTTAAAGCCATCTTCCTTTTTCGGTGATGATTCAAAGCGTTGACGTTCAAAGGACTGCTCGTTATAACCAACTTTTACTTGCCATGCATCACTTAAAATATAACTAACATCAACACCGTAATTTTCTACGGTGATATCGGTAAAGGCCCATGACATATCACGAATAGTTTTATCATCACCAATAACATCGCCGTTATCATCAAGCCAAGCACCGGTATCTAAACCCGCTTTGTCATTGGTTCTATCGTAATGAAAGCTAACGAATAAATCCTCATTCACATCATAATCAACTACAATTGCGCCAAGGAAACGTTCACGTTCTCTTTGTTCGCCGTTTTGATATTCACGTTGGTAAGTCACATCTTGTTTAACTAAATTAGCGCGATAACGCAGCGACTCATCTTCTGTTATAGCACCCCCGGCATCTAACGTTAAGCGAGATGAACCTTCTTGGTCAAAATCGACACCTAGGTTGAAAATACTGTTAGCGGTAGGTTTTTTAGTGACCATGTTAACTAAACCACCAGGGCCCGATTGACCGTATAATATGCTTGAAGGTCCTTTTATTACTTCAATACTTTCAAGTGTTTCAATCGGTTGTTGATAATGAGACCAATGCTGATGACCGTCGCGTAAGTAGCCATTTGATGAGCTTAATTCAAAGCCACGTAAATTAAAGACTTCACGGTTACGTTGTTTTGAACCAGCGGTTAAACTAGCGTCATTAACGAGTACTTCACCTAACGTAGTGGCTAGTTGCTCGTTTATTACGGTATCAGGAATAACGGTGACCGATTGTGCTGTTTCTAATAAGGAAAAGTTACCGCGCATAGCTCCATTAGCCTCATCAACTTTATAACCATGGAAATAACTACCTTTTACTTCAATGACTTCCATAGCTTGTTTATTTGATGAGCTGTCAGTTGCACTGTCAGCTGTGTCGGCAAAAACTGCTGTTGAAGATAGAACCGCACTTACGGCTAAAAAGAGTGGAGAAAACTTCATAAATAACTCAAACCTTAATAAATAGAAGAGTAAAACAAGTGTGCACAAAATAATTATGCGAATTCTAATGATAACTATTATCATTTGCAATCTTTGTTTTGTTTTTATTTGAATTATATTTCAGGTATTTGATTAAACACATGTTTGTTACAAAGTCATAACACTATTTATCGTTAATCGAGCGTAATAAAAAAGGCCAGCTAAGCTGACCTTTTTGAATATGAGTTTGTAGCTAAAGCGTAAGCTTTATTTCTTATCAGCTTCTTCTTGCGCTGTTAAGTTAGCTGCATGAGGTAAATCATGAGCTGGCATCGGTTTGTTATCATGTTTTAAATAGTTATCCATCCAACGCATTAAGCGCAAGCTGTAATCGTACTTGGCTGCAGCGCGTTTATTACCGTGCTCTTCACCTGGGTAATAAACTAAACGCACTGTTTTGCCATGGACCTTCATATAACGGTACATTTCCATAGATTGTGCTGGATGTACGCGAGGATCGGCTTTACCGTGCATGATAAGCAATGGCGTTTCAGATTGCTCTACCCAATAAATAGGGCTGCGCTCTAAGTACCATTGCCATTTGTCCCACGGGTAAGAACGAGCATGAACTAAATGCATTTCGTTAGAAATATCCGTAGTACCAAACTTTGATAACTGATTAGAAATACCAACAAACATGACACTTGCGGCAAAATGCTTGGTTAATTTAGTTGCACCCCAAGCGGAAGCATAACCGCCGTATGAACCACCAGTAATACCCACTTTTTTCTCGTTGACTAAACCAATGTTAACTAAATGGTTTTTAAGGTCGACTAAATCATCAAATTCTTTACCTGCATAATCGTTTTGACCCAATTTAGAATAGTCTACGCCTTTACCTGTGCTACCGCGGTAGTTTGGGTAAAATACTGCGTAACCTTGTGCTGCCGCCAATTGACCCGGGCGAGAATATGCCGTCATCCAACCATCTTTATCGTGGCTTTCTGGACCACCATGCACCGACATGATTAAAGGGTAACGTTGACCTTTTTTGTAATCAAGTGGGTAAACTAAAACGCCACCAATCTCAACACCGTCACGGGCTTTAATCGTAAGGCTTTCTTGTTTAGCTAAAGCAACATCATTTAACCAAACATTTGAGTCAGTTAAACGGGTTTGTTTTTTGCCGCGTAACATAAATACTTCGCTAGGATGTTGGGCGGTATGACCTTTTACTACAACAGTTTTGTCTGAGTTGGAAATACTTAAATTACCGGCAATAAATTTACCCGCATCGACAACTGTTTTGTATTTGTTCGAACCAGGTTTAATTTTGGCAACAACGGATTGCGTACCAATATTAGCGATAAAGAATAATTCATTGCGCTTATGTGACCATTCAAAGTCACTAACGTGACCTTTAAAGTTTGGTAACCAGTTATTTATTTTGCCAGAGTCTACATTGGCAATAAATAAACGACCATTTGCCGGATCATGTTTGTCCTGTGCGCCATGTAGGGCAACGTATTTACCATCGTATGAAAACTCCGCAGCGCCTAATTTACCTTCAGTAGCAAAAGACGTTTTAACTGCTTTTTTAGCGATATCAATAATATGCCATTGTGACTTCATGTATTTGTCATCAATTAAAGCAGTGGGTTGAGTTTTAACTAATAAATTTTTACCTGTCGGTGAAAAATGCACATCAGAAACATAACCTTTAATGTCCCATGCTTCCGGGGTTATTGCTTTATCAGATTGAGTAAGGTCAGTTACATATAAAAGCTGATTAGTGAGTTCTTCTTCGAAAATTTCGGCTTTAAAGCCTAAGTCTGCCAGCTTTTTAATTGACTCGTCTTTCGCTTTTTTAGCTAAAATGGCGATTTTTTTGTTATCACTGCTAAGTGCGTAGTTACTAATGTTAGTTTCTTTTAACACCACAGTTTTTTGCGCTTGACCACCGTTTGCTGGAATTTGATAAAGCGAAGTAAATTTATCATTATTCATTTTTGCTAAGAAATATATCAGTGAACCGTCAGCAGACCACTGAATGTTCTTAATATTTACTTCACCAGTAATATAAGGACGCTCTACGCCTTTATCATCTACTAGGTAAAGTTCACCCCAGTTTTTACCATCTTTTTCAACATAGATTTCACGAGGAACCGAGCGAGTGTAAGCAATGTACTCTCCACTTGGGCTTACTTGTACTTGGCTAACTGATTGCAGGGTAGCAAGGTTTTCAGCGGTAATGACTTTGCTTGTTTGTTCAGCCATTGCTACAGAGCAAGTAAGCAAACCTAAGCTGATTGCTAAGGCCCGCTTTAGCGAGTTTATTTTTAGTTTCATTTCTAGTCCTAGAGGTCTATTCGAAAAAGTTCACCCTTGAGTTTATGTTTTTTGGAAGGGTAAACCAATGAAAAGAGCCTTAAATTCGATGAGAAGCGTGAAAATTGAGATTAAATAATTTAGCGAGTAAAACACACAATAAAAAAGCCTGTATTATTACCCAGAGGATATAAAGAACAGGCTTTTTTTAGCTAAGAATGTTAATTACTAAAGTAGTCTTAGTTAAGTCTAACTTAGTTAAATCTAGCAGCTAAATAATCAAACACAGCGCGAATACCGAATGCTTCACCACCTAATGGACGTCCTGACAAATGACGAACATTAAAGGCCATTACATCAAAATGTACCCAATCGGTCTTTTCGACAAAACGTTGTAAATATAAAGCAGCCGTAATAGCACCACCAAACGGTTGTGTTGGACAGTTAGTCATATCAGCAATAGTGCTATCGAATAAGTTGTCATAAGGGCTATAAAGAGGCATACGCCATACCGGATCGCTAATTTTACTACCTGCTAAGGTAATGCCTGCGGCAACTTCGTCATTGGTAGAGAAAAATCCCGGTAATTCAGTGCCTAAAGCAACGCGCATTGCACCTGTTAGCGTGGCGTAATCTATAATTAATTCAGGTTCGTCATTTTCTGCCTCGGCTAGTGCATCACATAACACTAAACGACCTTCAGCATCGGTATTGTGAATTTCTACAGTAAGACCTTTACGGGTAGTCACTACATCGCCTGGGCGAAGCGCATTGCTTGATACCGCATTCTCTACTGCTGGAATTAACACACGTAAATTTATCGGTAAGTTATGCGCCATAATTAATTGTGCTAGACCTAAAACATGTGCAGCACCGCCCATGTCTTTTTTCATGTTACGCATACCAGCAGCAGGTTTCATATCTAAACCACCACTATCAAAACAAACCCCTTTACCGACTAACGTGACTTTTGGGTTTTTATTATCGCCCCATGTTAAATCGATTAAACGAGGTGTATGCACGCTGGCACGGCCAACAGCATGAATGGTCGGGTAATTATGGACTAAAAGTTCATCACCAATTATTTGCTTAACGTTACCGTTAAACTGTTCTGCAAGTTCCAACGCAGTTTGAGCAATGTCTACCGGCATCATATCGGCAGCAGGCGTATTCACTAAATCACGGGTCAATGCTGTCGCTTGAGCAAACTTTATTGCGCTTTCTACAATATCAGCATTGTTAATCGCTAAACTGGCTAATTTTTTATCTGATTTCTTACTGATGTATCTATCATATTGGTAAGCACCCACTAACCAACCAAAGCCGATAGGTTCAATATGTTCTGGCTCCGCTTGTAATAAATATTGTCCTTGCGGTAACTGCTTAATTAAGTCGCCACAAGCAAAAAAGTCACTCGCATCAGTAACCACAAATAACACTTGGCTTAATTCGCCTTCTTCACCTGTTCTAAAGTTAGGAATAAGGGCTAAACCTTTACCGCTAAACTGCGTATTTGATAACCAAATTTGACTTTGTTTATCTTGGTTTTCAAGCCAAGTTTGATAGGTTGATTTTTCAATGATGATTAACGGTGTGCCGTTGTTTTCTGCGTTCAATAAGTTATTCATGAGCATCCTTTTTTGTATAGCATTTCATGATTGTAACCTAAGCACGGTAAAGCGGAAGAGGTACAGCGCAAAAGCACATATTATTTAACAAAAGAAATGAAGAAGTTGTATTGATGTTATTAGGGGCTGTTGACCTTTCGAGATTGTTTTTGCAGCGATTTGTTGGGTATTTATACAAGGCAGAGCCTTTGTCATGTGGTTGTTCCACATAAAAAGGCGATAACGCCGTAAAAATGTCCAACAAACGCTGTCCGAAGGATTCGGCTAAAAGCGTTTTACTCTTTGTTGAGTAATATTTGCTTAGAGTGACTAGGCTACACACTACTCGCCTTGATTAAATCGCTTTTATCTCGAACAAAATTTAACCGCGAAAGTTCAATAGACCCTACAATAAAACATCTTTAAGTGTGGTTTTACCGTCTTTATTGGCTCTGCTCATTTGTGCCATAAATAATTCAGCTGTGGCAATTGCATCATTTAATGCATTATGGGCATGGTGTACAGGTAGCTGAAAATTATTTCGCAAGTTAGTTAAACGTAACTCTGAGGGATCGTAGGAAACATCACGTTTGTCTAAGCGGCGTTTAGCCAGCGCAAGTGTATCTATCATGGGGAAAATTGGCGCCATACCATACAGCTCATAACAAGCTTCAGTCAAAAACTGCTTTTCAATTCGTGCAAAATGTACCAGCATCACTTTACCTGCTAAGGCTTTTAATAATGCTTCAACCACTATCGCTAACGCTTGTCCCTGCTCTTTTTGGCTGTCGGTAATATGATGAATAATGACATTACTTTCTTCAAGCTGCTCTTTAGTTTTGATAATTTGATGATAGCTTGTTTTTAGTGATATTTGCTGCTTTTTCAGGGTGATAAAACCAACACTTAATAGCTTATCTTGTTTGGCATTAAGGCCTGTTGTTTCAAAATCGACCGCTAATATTTCTACTTTATCAATGCGGGTATTTATGTCAGGTAAAGGTACCGATAAATAATCGCGTAATGCGCCTGCGGGCGCCTTTTTTAACAGCTGTTTTCGCTTGGCTTCATAACCAAGTAACCAACCAAACATATTTGAATTTGCTAAGGTGGTACTGGTCATTAGTAACTCGATTGTCTAGCGTCTTGTAGACTTTTAATTACTTTGAAGGCATCTTTAAGGTGTTCACGCTCTAGCTTAGATATTTCTTTTGGTGATAAGTAATTATCAGCACTTTCACCTCGTATTAACTCTTTCGCCTGATGTTCAACTCTGAGCATACCTAAAAACTCATAAGCATCAATCAAGTTCTCTGCGGATGCTTTTGTTAATGAAGGTGTGCCAGCTGCTTGTTGAATTCTTTCTATGGTATTTACTGCGCTGATGCCTTCTGCAAGTGCATAAATTCGGGCTAAATCGACCACAGGCGCGATGCCGTTATGTTTTAAATCTAATGTTGCTCTATGTTTACCATTTTGTTTTAAAACAAAGTCACGAAAAAAGCCAAGAGGTGGACGTAAATTTAAGGCGTTTTTTGATAAATGCGCAATAAATAAGGTACTGTTTTGAGTTTTTATTAATAGCTGTTTTCTTACTTTGTTAAGTAAAGAGGCATCCCCATAAATGGTTTCTAAGTCAAAGAAGACGCTACTATTTAACAAGGCCTTTGGACTAGGTGTTTCTACCCAATCAGTAAAATAGTTATGCCAGGTTTTTTGAGGTTGTCGCCATTTTGGATTGGTTGCCATAATATCGCCAGGGCAATATATAAAACCACACTCGGCTAAACCATCACAAACAAAAGTGGCGAGACTTTCAAACCAAGCATCATCATACCGGTTCATTGAATCGCAGATAATAATGGCATTATCTTGATCTGAATGAGCCAGTTGTTCTTGCCGTGCTTGTGAGCCCGCAGCAAGCCATGCATAAGGCACCGGAGCTTGGCCATATTTGTATTCAGCCATTTCAATTAAACGTTTGGTAAAAGCCATGGTAATTGCACTAATACTTTTACCAACATGATCGGCGCTGCTACCTAATTTTGCTAATCTGATCTGTAGTTTAGGTAATAACTGGCTGATTTCTTTTAACTCAATGACGGTATTAGCTTTATTGATAATGCCAGATAAGTTTATGGCATTATGGCCTTCATTATTAATCAAATCTGTGACGGTAACCATACCAACAAGGTTGTCATATTTGGTGACCGGAAGGTGGTGGATATGCTTAGCAGTCATCATCATTAAGGCATCATAAGCGTTGCTTTTTGCATCAATAGTGCACATATCGCGCGTCATAATTTGGCTAATGACTTCACTGGTTGCTAACCCTTCGGCTACGCAGCGTCGGCGGATATCTTTATCAGTAACAATACCGACAGGATTCTTATTCTCGAGCACAACTAAGCAAGAGTAGCCTTGTTCCGTCATTTGCACTGCTGCTTGTTGAATTGTTTGCTCAGCACTAATAGAAGCTAAGGGGCTTTGATAGAAGTTACTGACCGAAGTATTCATCAAGGTAGAAGATAGAATAGCTTCTTCGTTAACCTGACTCATTTTAGTTTTTAAGCGCTGAGCTGAGTTTTGGCTGAAATAGTCACTAATACTGGGAAAGCGCTCACCTATTTCAATCAATACCCTTGCTTCGACACTGTAAATTAAGCAGTCTTCATCAGTATGAACGTTAAGTTGGCTTTCTACAGGGCTTTGATTATTCGTACGGGTTTGAGTGAGTGTGTTGGCATCACTATGATAAAAAGCGTCACACAAGTCTCCTTCACCTAAACGACTAACTAATTCTCCATCAGCGGAAAGGCAGCTGATAGCCCCTTTTCGTAATATGTATAATCTGGGTTCACTAATGCCTTTTGGCGGTAAATTATCACCTTTTCTAACATAATTGATATTTAATTCACGAACAAGCTGAGCAAGCACTTGTTTAGGTAAGCTATCAAAAGGCGGGATGCTGTGAATAAATGTGCTAATTTCTGAAAGTTCAGTATCCATGCTATTGCCTCTTCCTTTAGGTATTTATGACCAAATATCGAGTGATATCGTTAATTTAGAGCCTTGTGTGCTAATAGACAAGTGTTATTGGTTAAACCTAGACTAAAGTTCGAGACGTTATTGCTATAAAGGGTGTATAACCTTGGTTTTTGAATGAGACCTAACTTAATAATGACTAAATAGAGGAAAATTAAAAAATAGACTATTTACTCAGTTAATCCTCTGATTTTAGGCTTTTTTTGTGATCTAGACTAAAGGCTAATACCCCGTCAAAACAAAGCTTGTTAGTGTATTTAACAGTTAAAAGTTGAATATGGATTTTTGCCACTGTTAGCTCCTAGGAGATATTTTGACAGAAATCTATATCCACACTTTGACTACATGTTCATGAATTATTACTAACTCTTTTTTAAGAAAGGCGTAATAAAGCGAAATAAAAAAATAAATCGCTAAAAAACGCTATGTCGCTAGGAGACTATTGTGGAAAATAAAGAAACGTATTGGTCGGAAAATCTTCGCCTTATCTTTATCTGTCTTGCAATCTGGTTTGTGGTTTCATTTGGTTTAGGTTTACTTCTGGTAGAGCCGCTAAATGCAATTCGTCTAGGTGGGTACAAACTTGGTTTTTGGTTTGCACAGCAAGGTTCAATTTATTCATTTTTAGGTTTGATTTTTTGGTACGGAGCCAAAATGAACAAACTTGATAAAAAATATCACGCGGAGGGTTAATCGATGGATGAGTTAAAACTATATACTTACATTGCAGTATTTAGCACGTTCGCTTTATATTTTGCTATAGCTTGGTGGGCTCGTGCGGGTTCAACGAGTGATTTTTACGTAGCGGGCGGTGGTATTACCCCATTACAAAACGGTATGGCAATTGGTGCCGATTGGATGAGTGCAGCGTCATTCATTTCAATGGCAGGTTTAATTGCTTTCTTAGGTTACGGCGGCTCAGTATTCTTAATGGGTTGGACCGGTGGTTATGTATTATTGGCAATGCTTTTAGCACCATACATGCGTAAACACGGTAAGTTCACCGTACCTGAGTTTATTTTTGATAGATATTATTCTAAGACTGCACGTATTGTTGCTGTTGCTTGTTTAATCATCGCTTCGTTAACTTACATCATCGGTCAAATGAAAGGTGTGGGTGTTGCTTTCTCTCGCTTCTTAGAAGTTGATTACGGTTTAGGCTTAGGCATCGGTATGTTCGTTGTTTGGGTATACGCTGTACTTGGTGGCATGAAAGGTATTACTTATACGCAAATCGCGCAATATGTAGTAATGATTTTTGCTTACACTATTCCAGCGGTATTTATTTCATTACAACTTACGGGTAACCCAATTCCACAACTAGGCTTAGGTAGTACTTTAGCTGATGGTAGCGGTGTTTACTTGCTTGATAAGTTAGATATGGTTGTTACTGATTTAGGCTTTAAAGAGTACACAACGAGTAACTTAGGCGGAACATTGAATATGTTCGCTTACACTATCTCTCTTATGATTGGTACTGCGGGTCTTCCTCATGTAATTATGCGCTTCTTCACTGTTCCTTCAGTACAAGCAGCTCGTTCTTCAGCAGGTTATGCCTTAGTTTGTATCGCATTACTTTATACTGTTGCTCCAGCAGTTGGCGCTATGGCTCGTCTTAACTTGATGAATACCATTGAACCAACAGCAGGTGAGAACCTTGTTTATGACGAACGTCCACAATGGTTTAAAGACTGGGAAAAAACTGGTTTATTAAAGTTTGAAGACAAAAACGGCGATGGCAAAATTCAGTACACTGCGGATAAAGCAACGAATGAAATGGTTAAAGTTGACCGTGACATTATGGTACTAGCTAACCCTGCAATTGCGAATTTACCTAACTGGGTAATAGCCTTAGTTGCTGCCGGTGGTCTAGCGGCTGCATTATCTACTGCGGCGGGTTTATTGTTGGCAATATCCTCATCCATCTCACATGATTTAATGAAGGGGGTCTTAACGCCTGACTTGTCAGAGAAGAATGAGTTGTTAGCCGGTCGAGTGGTGATGACTATAGCGATATTGATCTCCGGTTATCTTGGGTTACATCCTCCAGGGTTTGCTGCAGGTACAGTTGCACTCGCCTTTGGTTTAGCAGCCTCAAGTATCTTCCCTGCATTAATGATGGGTATATTCTCTAAGAAAATGAGTGGCACAGCAGCAATTGCAGGTATGTGTTCTGGTATCGGTGTAACAATGCTGTATGTATTCCAACATAAAGGCATTATGTTCATCCCAGGTACTTCATTCCTAGGTGACATGGGCAAAGATTGGTTCTTTGGTATCTCTCCTAACGCTTTTGGTGCGGTAGGTGCATTAGTTAACTTTGGTGTAGCGTTTGTAGTACTTAAGTTTACTGGTCCAGCGCCAGCGCATATCCAAGATATGGTAGAACATATGCGTATCCCTGGAACGGTTAGTGCAGCACACGATCACTAGTTCTCTATTACTAGAAAAGCGATGAAGTGTTAACGGTTTTTTCCAATAACACTTAACGTAAAAAATCGTAAAACTAAAAGGCTAGACGACCCATTTTAAAAGTCGCCTAGCCTTTCTTTTTTTAGGGCAATTTGTTCTAATGAAATCAAAAATAATCAAGCCAATATAACTTAAAGATAATCTTATGAATAAACACACAAAACTTGCCTTCATGGTCGCACCTATTCTTGCCGTTGTGGGCTTTATTGCAGCTGATTATTATGAAGAGAATGAAGCTGCAGCAAATAAAATAGTACAATTAGTGCCAGAAGGGCATTGTGATATTGTTAATAAAAATTGTGTACTTATCTCAGGCGACTTTAAAATAAATGTCTCTGACGATGCCGGTGTTACTGAAGTTAATTCAACTTTTCCATTAGATAGTGCAACCCTGTTTTTAGTCGATAAAAGTGACAAGATGATACCGTATCCTTTAGGCATGAAAAAGAGCCCTTATTATTGGCGTAGTAATACACCTTTAGGTGATTTAGTGGCTAATAAAGGCGATAGTTATAAATTACGTTTAATTATAAAAATTAAAGGTGGTCAATACATCGGCGAGTTTTACACACAAACAGTGCAGTAATCTGTATTGTTTGAAAGCGGAATTTTCAGGAAATAAACTGTCTGTAATAAGTTTGATTTAGATCAATAAATCAATTTACATGCCTTGTTATCAGTGTCTATAGTTAATAGACCGTTGGTAAGATAACAATAAAAATGACTGAACTTTCAAATAATTACTTTGTTTGTGTCGCAGAAATTGCGGCAAAGCTTGATCAAGCGACTCGCATTGCCCAACAACTCTCCTTAACTGCCAGTAACGCCCGAGCTGTCGCATTACGCGCCGGTGAGCGAGCCGCTGGTTTTCGGCCACTGACGGACTTTATTGATCGTTTGGCTGAAATCACCATTAAATCTTCTCGTAGTATTAATCAATTGGCGGCTACATTAAGCCAAACCTCAGCAGACAAAGTTCGTGCAGACTCTGCAATAGAACACTTTAATATTGTTTTTATAAAAGCAAAAAATTCTCAATTCATCGGTAGCTTAGATGAGGTTTATCAACGCTGCCAAGCTAAACAACACCAACTTGATAAAAGCTATAAAAGCCAAATAGATCGTCTGAGTGATGAACTTATTATGCTCAGTAATGAGTTACGTAATGCGGTGATTTTATCCACTTTATCTCGGGTAGAAGCTTCACAGGCAGGCATAGAATATCAAGAGGCACTCATTAATGTTGCTAATAATGTTGAAGGTGCAGCCAGTAAAATTAAAGATCATATTAACTACTCACAACAAATGGTTTCTATCCTAGAAGAATACTAACCCTATTAGATTTCAATCTAAGACAAGGAAAATAGATGAAAACGCATAAGCTTTTTGAGAGTAAATCACATACTTGGTTAATGTTTGGTCGTGATGATGATAAACCGAATGAAATAATTGATACTAACCAATACATAGTTATTACCCATAAGAATGCTTTATTAATGGATCCAGGCGGAATTGAACTTTTTTCATCAATGCTTGCTGCTGTTATTAAACAATTACCAGCTGATAAAATAACCCATCTTTTTGCATCACATCAAGACCCGGACATCATTTCTTCCCTCGGTTTGTGGGATCAAGCATTACCCTCGGCAACATTGCATTCTCCTTGGATATGGGAGAGCTTTATTAGGCATTTTGGCATGCATAACATTAGCTACTCAGCAATACCTGATGAAGGTAGTACATTAAAAATAGATCAAGTCAGCTTAGATTTTATACCTGCTCATTATTTGCATTCTTCGGGCAACTTTAATGTTTATGATGGCGAGGCTAAAATATTAATGTCCGGTGATATTGGCGCTGCATTGGAAAGTATTGAAGCGCCGCTATTTGTCGAAGATTTTGATGAGCATATTGGCAAGATGAAAATGTTCCACCAGCGTTGGATGCCTTCCAATGAAGCTAAGAATGACTGGGTGAGAAGAGTTAGAAAACTCGATATTGAGATGATGTGTCCGCAACATGGACGAATATTTAAAGGTGATAATGTTAAACGATTCTTAGATTGGTTTGAGGAGCTAGAAGTAGGGGTCATTGCTAAAGCAACGGCAGAAGCGTGATATGTTAATAAGAAAGGCTTTATTACTTCTGTAGAGCCTTCCTATACTTGTACCACTGAATACTGCACCTTGAAGTAAAGTGGGTATATATTCCGGCTGTTTCACAGCAGCTTAATGGTAAAATTAGTCTGTATTATTAAACGTGATAAAAGTGGTGAGGATAGAAAGTTTTGTATTTTTTACAAATAATTTTATTAAATTAAAAGGCTATTGATACCATAAAAGCGACAAACCAACTTGCCGACATAATTTGCCAGAATAATAGCGGGTTTTTATCCATAAATACGGCGTTGTGTGTCGTGGTATATTTAGAGTTAGGCGTTTGTAACTCGTGTAATAATTCGGATATATCTTCATGGCGACGTTCGGCGTTAAATCTAAGGCCTTTTTTTATTGCGCCATCTATCCATATAGGTACCAAAGGGTTTTCATTAAAACAGGGAACATATTTGGTTTTTAGGTAGTCTTTACTCGTTTTACATTTATTGAGTTTACCTGAAAAGGGTTCTTTTCCTGTTAACATTTCATAAGCGAGTACCGCTAAGGAAAATACTTCGGATTGCACGCTACTTTTACCGGTTATAACAACTTCAGGCGCTGAATAACCAGCCGTACCTAATATGCCTGGTTCATCAAGTGGTGTGGCTATTTCAGCAATGCCTTTACTGTAACAAGAGCCAAAATCAATAATGATTACTTCACCATTATTATCAATCATGATATTGCCCGGTTTAATATCCTGATGCAAAATCTCGCGCCTATGCATTGCTCGCAAACCCTTACCGATTTGAACCAGAATGTAGGTCACATCTTGCACGGCAGGTTTTGGGTTCTCTTTTATCCATTGTTCTAGCGTACGACCTTCGATATATTCAGTTAAATAATAAAGCCAATTTTTATCTTTATTGTTTTCAACGACTTTAACTACATGGGGGTTAGATATACGACTACCCATCCAGCTTTCCATAATAAAACGCTCTATGTAAGCTAAGTCGTCGTCATAATTTACAGACGGTGTTTTCATGCAATAACGCTCATTGCTATCAACATCACGGACAACATAAACTTGACTGCGATTATTAACATGTAAGCATTTTTCAACCCGGTAACCATCTAATATCATGCCTTCCTCTAAAAAAGGCGGAAAGGGTAATTCAGATAATTTACGGCCAACTTCATTCATTGTTTGAGCTGGCAGAGTATCAATACGTAAAATTTGGCAACTTAAGTTATCGCCGCTGCCGTTGGTGAGACCTGATTCAATGATTTTTTCACAGGCCTGTTCAAAACAAGACTCACCGTTTTCGGGGGTTAACTCGTTTAATAACGATGATAATTCTTTACGTTTAATAAAGTCATGGATGCCGTCAGTACTTAAAAAGTAAATATCGCCTTGTTCAACCTCTATGCTACGACAGTCCACATCAAGTTTTACATCCAACCCCATAGCTCTTGCTAGGTAGGTTTGCTTTGCGTTGACAAAAATACTGTGATCGCGGGTAAGTTGTTCTAACTCACCATGACGAAAACGATAGATACGTGTATCACCAACATGAAATATATGTGCGGTTTGTGATTTGAATATAATGGCGCTGAAAGTACTGATATAACCTTTTTGAGCATCATTATATTGCTGGCCTTGACCATATAACCAACGATTAAGGGCGGTTAATACTTGTGAGGTTGATTTTTTTACACTCCAGCTATCGGGGGTGGAATAATAATCATATAAGAAATTTCGTACACAGGTTTCACTGGCTTCTTTACCAGCCTCGGCAGCGCTAACACCGTCGGCAATAACAGCAACAGCGCCTTTATTGATTAATGTTGCGTCTTTAGGCAGTCGAATACCAATGGCATCTTCGTTCTGGGGCTTTTTACCTGCTACTGAACGTTGTGCCACAGTAAAGCTTAATTCACTCGTCAAATGTTCTGCCATATTTATTGCCTGTGTTATGCCAACATTACTAAATTATTGCCTACTTGTGATGTTTTAGTGAACATCAATCATCTGCACCGTTCCATCGGGCATCACTTCGGCCATTGTCTTTTTTGGCTCATCTAAAAATAATGAACAACAAGCAGCAAAGGCAACACCTGCACCAATAGTGGCAAAAAATACAGAGGGTGAAACAAAGGAAAATACCAATAAAAATGCTACGGCACCTACGTTACCATAGGCACCTACCGTACCAGCAATTTGTCCGGTTAATTTACGTTTAACTAGCGGCACTACCGCAAAGACACAACCTGCTGCCGAGCCTAAAAAGAATGAGCAAATCATCATGGTGGCAACCACTGCAGCAAGCGGCCACTCAGGTGTAATTAATGACATGACTCCAAAGCCTATTGATGCACCACTTAATAATAATATTAATGGTAGTTTACGACCAAACTTATCACTAACCATGCCGCCAGACGGACAAGAAAGGACATCTACCGCAGCGAAACAAGCGCCAAATACACCAGCGGCAGCGGCTGCAACTAAGAACTGGCTTTCAAAATACTGAGCGAGCATAGATATAACAGATAATTCGGCACCAAAGGTTACCGCATAACCAATACTTAAAATGGCTACTTGTTTGAACTTATACTGTAAAATTTCATCCATAGGAGGAGATTGCAACATATCTTTATTTACTTGAAATAATTTCCATGATTGATAAGAGATAAGCGCTAACAACAAGCCATAAATAACATAAGCAGCAAGGTCACTGAGTAAACCTGCGCCAACAATGACTTCGGCACCTGTACCCGCAACTACGCCTGCATCGGTTACTCGCCACGTTAAAATGGCTAATGCTGCCACCATAGGTATGTTAAACAATAAACAGAAAATAAAATCTCGTTTGCTGGTTAGTTCAAGACCACCAGATTTATTCGGTTTAAAATAGGTTGAGCCTACCGGTGTATCCGTTACAGCATAGTAGTAAAATGCAGAATAAAGCAGTGCTAAAACGCCTGTTGAGGCAATTGCATAACGCCAGCCATCTTCACCACCAAATAAGCTAGCAATATATACTAAAGTACCAGCACCTACCGCAGAGCCGACATTGCCCATTCCCTTATAAATACCTTCAGCTAATCCTAATTGGTTTGCGGGATACCATTCACTGATCATACGAATGCCAATAACAAAACCAGCACCAACAAAGCCCATTAAAAATTTGGCTAAGGCTAATGTTTCAAAGCTTTGCGCAGAAGCAAAGAAAAAACACAGTACTGCGGTAGCTACTAGCATGGCAGTATAAGAATTACGCGGGCCGTATTTATCAACCAACATTCCGGTAACGATGCGTGCAGGTATGGTTAAGGCAACATTCAAAATAAGTAATATTTTGGCTTCAATGTCAGTTAAACCCATGCTCGCTTTAATAGTCGACATCAGTGGTGCATGGCTAAACCAAACAAGAAAGGTAATGAAAAATGCTAACCAAGTGCTATGCAAAATTCGGGATCGACCTTGGAAGGATAAAAAGTTATGTTTTAAAGACGACTCACTCATGAAAAACCTGACTTAGTTAATATGAAAATTATTAATAATAAGAAGATAAAGCAAAAACCAAGCCAAATGGTAAGTTGTTGTTATTTAGAGTTATTGGTTTGTGTTAGCCGTTGAGCGAATGCTGTCTGCACCAAAGTGCAGCCAGAATATTTAGAAGTGCACCATAGTGCGGCTACATTCATGGGTTGTGCTGCAGAATAATATTGTCGCTACTTTTTCATCAGTATTTGTATTGCTATAATGTCGTAATCTAGTGATTAGCTCATCTATTAAAATAAACCATCACCACCAACTATAAGTACATGCTATTACAATAAGGTGAATTTACACTGAGTAAACTCCATCATATTGTTTAACTTACCGGTATTTCTACTTAATACCATTGCACTATCTAGGTGCTATTTCCCCATAAAGAGTGCGGGTTTCATTCTACTAATTTATCGGTGGTTATATAACTTGTTGATATTAATGTATAAAAATATTATTTTGTAATTGGCATTTTGCTTGCTCTATAAAGTTAATTGAATTTTATGGAGAAAAATAATGAGTAACCAAATTGGCATCAAGTTAGGGTCATTTACTGGAAAAATGAAAGTCTTACATTTAAGTTGGATGGCCTTTTTTATAACCTTTATGGTGTGGTTTAACCACGCACCTTTATTAGCTGTGATTGCTGATAGCTTAGGACTGAGCAGCAGTGAAATAAAAACATTACTTATTTTAAACGTAGCACTGACCATACCAGCACGCATTATCATTGGTATGTTAACGGATAAATATGGCCCTCGGCTTACCTTTGCTGTACTACTAGCGGTATGTAGTCTGCCCTGTTTTATGTTTGCCTTAGCGCAAGATTTCGAGCAAGCAGCATTAGCGCGTTTTTTGCTGGGTTTTATTGGTGCTGGTTTTGTTATCGGTATTCGATTAGTGAGTGAGTGGTTTCCTGCTAATGAACTAGGTACTGCAGAAGGCATTTATGGTGGTTGGGGGAATTTCGGCTCTGCTGCTGCGGCCATGTCATTACCCTTAATTACCCTTTATATAGGCAAAACGTTCGGCGTTGAAGAGGCTTGGCGTTATGCCATTGCCTTAACGGGTTTAATGAGTTTACTTTTCAGCTTCATCTGGTATGCAAATGTGAGTGATACGCCCAAAGGTGCTACCTACTTTAAACCTAAGCAAACTGGTGCTATGGAAGTTACCAGTGTCGGCGACTTTTATTTACTCTTGTTGATGAAGTTACCTATGTACGGTGCTTTAGCCTTGCTTACTTGGAAACTATCACCACAAGGTGTGAGTTTGTTATCAAGTAATATGACCATAATTGCTTATGTCTCTTTGGTTATTTTATTTATTGCTGAAGTTTGGAAAACCTACCAAGTAAATGGTCATTTATTTACTGAAAAAGTTCCTGAAATTCACCAGTATCAGTTCAAGCAAGTCGCTGTGCTTAATGTGTTGTATTTTGCCACGTTTGGGTCAGAACTCGCGGTAGTTTCTATGCTGCCATTATTTTTTGCCGAAACGTTTAGCTTAGACATGGTTTATGCCGGCATGCTCGCATCACTTTATGCTTTTATGAACTTAATGTCTCGACCTGGTGGTGGTTGGTTAAGTGATAAGTATGGCCGTAAGAAAACCTTATTAATATTAACCGCAGGTTTAGCGATGGGGTACCTTGCTATGGCATTAATTGATAACTCTTGGCCACTCGTATTAGCAGTGATTACTGCAATGGCTTGTTCGTTCTTTGTACAAGCAGGAGAGGGGGCGGTATTTGCTGCAGTACCCTTAATTAAACGTCGATTGACTGGACAAATAGCGGGTATGACAGGGGCATATGGTAATGTTGGTGCTGTGGTTTATTTAACGGTGTTATCTATGGTCAGCTACCAAACCTTTTTCTTAGTGATTGCGGCAACCGCCGTATTGGGTTTTGTTACCTTGCTCTTTATGCAAGAGCCAAAAGGTTCTATTACTGAGATTCTTGAAGACGGTACAGTAGAGCTTATCAAAGTTAACTAAAGGGTATATCACCAAACAAAAAGTGCCTTGTAGGCACTTTTTGTAGGTTATACCACTTTCATTAAGTTTGTGATCTTGTTACGCGAAGAGAAAATAAATCAAGGCAAGGCGCTCAATTGACTAATAGCTTGCTATTGGGATCGAGAGCAACGCGGCCTTGGAGTATTTTAACCAGCGTAAGTGGGCAATAATTTAATGAAATTGGTATTATTATAGGAAATAAATGAAAACTGATAGCAACGCACATACACAGCAAGCGAATATGGCACCAAAAGTAACGCAAGCAACACAGCTAACACAGGTGAAGTTACAGGTATTATTGGGTGGTTATAGTAGCGCAGGTATAAAAGCAACCAATGAAGATGCTTTTGCCTCGCTAGTACCCAGTGATGCAGAGTTAACGGCCAAAGGTGTGGTTGCAGTTATTGCTGACGGAGTATCCAGTGCCAGTAAAGCCGCACAAGCGGCACAATTATCAGTGACACAATTTATTAACGACTATTACGCAACGCCGCAAACCTGGTCAACACAAAAGTCTGCCAGTAAGGTGTTATCTAGCTTAAACCAATGGTTGTATGCGCAAACTGATGCGGTATCAGGTTATACATTGCAATGGTTAACAACTTTTTCAGCATTGATAGTAAAGTCGTCCACAGCCTATATTTTTCATATTGGTGATACGCGTATCAGTCAGTATCGCCAACATGAAATAGAGATACTTACCAAGGATCATCAACAAAAACAGGGACCTTATCATAGTGTATTAACTCGAGCGCTGGGCGCTGACCATCGATTACAAGTTGATGTGCAGCAAGTGGCCATTCAAGCGGGTGATATTTTTGTGCTAACTTGTGATGGCGTTCATGAATATTTATCAGCTCAACAAATAAAAAAACAGTTAAGTACATTATCACATTCACCTAGTACGCAAGCATTAGAAAAAATGGCGAAATTACTTACGGAGCTGGCGATAGCAAATGGCAGTAAAGATAATGTTAGCTGTTTGTTAGTGTATATCGGCGGTACGCCTAATAGAGCGCTTGTCGAGATTGAACGAGAATTGATAAATAAAGCCATACCTCCCGCGTTAGCGGTTGGCAATAAAATTGATGACTATGAAATTGTCAAAGTTATTCATGCCAGTATTCGTTCACATTTATATTTAGCAAAACACCCTGATGAATCTGAACCTTGTGTACTTAAGGTCCCTTCACAAAATCTTGCTGATGACAGTAGTTATTTACAAGGTTTTATACGTGAAGCTTGGTTAGGGGAAAGGCTGAGTAATAGTCATGTGATGAAAATAAAACGTGGTAGCGAAAATAGCCGCTTTCTTTATCATATTTGCGAATATATTGATGGGCAAACATTAGGACAATGGATGTTCGATAACCCCAAACCAAACCTTGCACAAGTGCGTGATATTATCGGGCAAATTATTATCGCCTTACGTTCGTTTCAGCGTTTAGACGTTATTCATCGGGATTTAAAGCCGGACAACATAATGATTGATGCTTACGGCAAAGTCTTTCTCATTGATTATGGCACCGCGCTCATTGCTTCACTGGCAGAAAATAATGATGTGTTAGCTGAAACAGTGCCTCAAGGCACGGTAAATTATATTGCGCCAGAAACCCTGCTAACTTTACATGCCGATCACCAAAGCGACTTGTTTTCCCTAGGCGTTATTACTTATGAAATGCTGTGCGGTGAATTACCTTATAAACCGATGCAAAGAGTTGATATGAGCAGTCATAGCTACGCTATTAATAATGAAAAAAATCGGGTGGAGAATTATTCACAATGGCAGTACCGTAGTATTAGACAATTTCGCAGCGACTTACCCTTCTGGCTTGATATGGTGCTGTCAAAAGCAACTCAAGCGGATCCTAAGTTTCGTTTACAGGCGTATTCTGAATTTAAAGCCGATTTAAGCAAACCCACCGCCTCGGCACTGGAAGAATATAAAAGCCAGCCTATTTTAAAGCGTAATCCAGTACTGTTTTGGCAAGGCGCTACCGTATTATTCTTTATCTTATGGTTATCAGGCATATTATTTTAATGAACAATATTTTGCAGCTTTAACACATTAAGCCATTAGCTTTTATCATCTGTTTTGGCTATCAACGCCAGCTTGCAATCCTGTATTGAATTAACGATGAATGGTGAACAGAGCATGCGTTGCCAAGTGGTAAATAATTGGTTAATGATATTCAATACGCTTGAGAAATAAAATTATTTGAGCTAGGTTTAGGCACTGAATATCTGAAAATTAAAGTAATTGTTAACTATAATACCAAGTCCATTTAGTTATTTCCCACTCAGCGAGAGTTAAAAGGCTTAAAGGCAAGGCATTGATTGAAGAGAATGGTTATTCCCTTGTCAAAATCAATAACACAGCATGTAAGCCTTTTAAACTCGCCCTTGGGAGCTTGTCAGAAAAGCAATAACTGCACAAATTTGTGTGATATAGAATGACTATACCAGCACAAATTTTGTTTGTTATAACTCTTCTGACATAGCTCTGAGGTGGGAATAAATTTAATGGAATTGGTATATATTGAAGAGGAACTTCAATTTTTATTATTAATGCCTCTACTGCCAAGGTGAAAGGATGTCTGCTATTAGATCGATTGTACAAGCCAAGAATACCATTTTGTTTAAGTTTTCTTTTGGTTTGAGTCTGTTATTTTTAGTGATGACAGCGGCGACTTATATGGTGGTTGATCTCGTCGTTAAAGATTATCTGGTCAAAAAAAACAAGGAGTCGATTGACGAGATTGGCTCACATATCGTGTCAGAGATATCACAACGTATTAATATAGCGGAAACCCTAACCCGACATTTGGCCGCCGCAGGGGAAACATGGCCTCAAGACCCACAGCTTTTTTACAACGTTATTCCTCAAATGCTTGATATGAAAGAATACCAAGACTTTATTACTGGTGGTGGCGTGTGGCCTGAACCTCAAAAATTCACCCCTGGTATAGTGCGACGTAGCTTCTTTTGGGGTCGTGACCATTCGGGCAAACTACAATACTTTGACCAATATAATGATATCGAGGGTACTGGCTATCATGATGAAGAATGGTATGTGCCAGGTCGTTATAGTAAACCGGGAGAGTGCCTTTGGTCTAAATCTTATATGGATCCCTATACATTGGCGCCGATGGTGACTTGTACCGTAGCAATGTTCAAACAAGAAATATTTTCTGGCAATGCAACGGTTGATGTGAGTCTACAACAACTCAAGAATATATTACGTAAAGGTAGTGCCAAACTTGGGGGGTACGCTTATGCTGTTGATCGGAATAATAAGTTTTTGTCTTTTCCCGATGATCAGTTAACTAAAATAACCAATCGAGATAATAATAATTTAACTCAAGAGTATATTACCGTAAATCAACTAGCGGAAAAACTTGTCCTATTCCAACCTGTTGCCGATATCTTAACTGAGATAAATCAATCGTTGATTCAGTCTATAGCAGACAAAAAAAGCTTACAGGCTGAGAATATTACTAAGCAAAGTAAGCAAAGTAAGCAAAGTAAGCAAATATCTCCCTTAGACGCGCAGTTAATTGTCACCAATATGTTGACCCTACAAGATCAGAGTGAACACCGTAATATTGAGACCATTTCGGTGATCAGTAAGCAGGATTTTTTACTCGGTGAACCAGTGAATGTGTCGGTATTCATTATCCCAAAAACTCTGTGGAAGATTGTTGTGGTCACACCGCAACAGGTGGCAATAAAAAGTGCGAGCAAGGTAGCAAATCTGATCTTACTATTGCTCACCTCAATCATGATTATCTCGGTTTTCTTCGGCTTTATTTATTGTCGACGTAGTTTAATAGTGCCTATTTATCAAATGGTCAATCAACTGCAGCAGTCTGTGCCAGAGGGAGAACATACTCACACAGAATTGCTCGATGATAGCAGACAAGATGAATTTGGTTTATTGGCTTATCACTTTAACCAATCGAAAATGGCGTTAGATCGTAATAACCGAGATCTAAAATTACAGATAAATGAACGCAAACAGGCAGAACAGCAATTAAAGCATTTGGCACTACATGACCCACTAACGGGTTTGCCTAACAGGTTATTATTTCAAGATAGACTACAACAGGCGATAGCACTGTCTAAACGTCATCAACATAAATTCGCCGTAATTTTTATGGATCTAGATAACTTCAAGATTATTAATGACACCATGGGCCATGAAGCTGGCGATGAATTACTAAGGCAGACGGCGCTAAGGCTTTCTGGCACAGGGCGAGAGACTGATACGGTAGCACGGTTAGGTGGTGATGAATTTGCCTTCATTATTAATAAAGTTGACACAGTTGAAGACGCAATGAACTCTGCACAACGACTCAATACGTTATTGAAAACACCTATAGAAGTGAACGGGAGCGCTATTAATATGGGCAGTAGCATCGGGGTAACTATTTATCCTGATGATGCCGCCAATAGTGAGGAATTACTGAGGAATGCCGATATTGCCATGTATCAGGCGAAAGATGACGGTCGCAATACAACCCGTTTCTTTACTCGCGAGATGAATGCTAAATTGCAACAAAACAAGGAGATTTTGACTGATCTAGCAGAGTCTTTGACTCAAGGTCACTTTGAGCTCTATTATCAGCCGCTCTTTACTATCGATCATAAGGAACTTGTTGGCGCCGAGGCGCTGATACGATGGCACCACCCTGAAAAAGGCATGATCCCGCCAGATAAATTTATTGCGGTCGCTGAGCAGAGTGGACTGATCAACGAATTGGGTGATTGGGTCTTGGCACAGGCATGTCGTGAAATAAAAACCTTTGTAAATGCGAGAATTTTAGATATTAAGATAGCTATTAACATTTCACCAGTACAATTTAAGAGTAAAGACTTTTTACAACATATGCTGCTGATCCTAGAGCAGCATGATGTTAGCGCTGACTTTATCGAACTTGAAATCACAGAGGGCGCGGTGATGGATAATGTTGATCAAGCTATCGAAACGATGCAAGCCTTGCACGATGCAGGCTTTCAGTTGGCGATGGATGATTTTGGTACCGGTTATTCCTCGTTGAGTTATCTGAAGCGCTTTCCGATCCAAAAGGTAAAAATAGATCGTAGTTTTATTTCAGACCTTGAGAATGACGATGATAGTAAATCCATTACCACCGCTATTATTCAGATGAGCCACTCGTTAGGATTACATGTACTTGCCGAAGGTGTTGAAACCGAGGAACAACTGCATTATCTACAAGGCGAAAAATGTGATTATGTGCAAGGTTATTATACGGGAAGACCTATGCCAGCCAGCGAGTTTATTAAAAAATTCAGTGTGTCTGAGGAAGGGAAATGCACTAACGACGTGTGGACTGTATCAACGACAACGACTTAATTAAAGCCAGCTATTGAGGGATTTTTAGCGGAAAAGTGTTCAACGGATATAGGCCCTATATCCGTAATTTATTCGGCTAAACCTAATACCTACTAAACCAAGTACCCGCTGCAAAAATCGCCTTCATAATGCTTAACCACAAGCCCTAAAAATTTAAAGATTGAATCACTCAATTGCTACTTTTGGCCCGCTTTCAGCTTGTTTACATTTTGTCAGCACTTGCACCGTGGCAGTGCTTATTAGTCATCACCCTAGTGCATCTAGTAAGGTATCTAGGAATGTAAGCCACCTAACTTATTGTTATATATTATTTAATTTAGTTGGCACTTAGCTTGCTCTATAGATGTCATGTTGAATAAAACCTTAGTGGCAAGTCAAGCCTTTGCTAAAGCGTTTTATTATATTCTCGCACTATGAGTAGGATTGTCCTTATGAATACAGATAAACAGCTGATGAGCAAAGCTAAAATTGTTGTGGTTGGTAATGGTATGGTTGGCCATCACTTTGTTGAAGAAATGGCTAAAAATTCAGATTATGAAATAACAGTATTATCGGCTGAATCACGATTAGCATACGATCGTGTTTATTTATCTTCATACTTTTCAGGTAAAACTGCAGATGATCTCGCCCTGACCACACCTGAGCATTATGAAGAACTTGGTGTTAGTTTTAAAACCAATGCCAAAGTTACCAATATTGATAAGTCAGCTAAAGTAGTCACTACTGAAAGCGGTGACTCTTTTGAATATGACAAACTTATTTTAGCGACTGGTTCATATCCATTTGTACCTCCTATTCCTGGTGGCGATGTTGAGCATAGTTTAGTTTACCGTACCATTGATGACTTAGAAGCGATTCAAGCCAGTGCCGACGTGAGTAAAGTTGGTGTGGTTATTGGTGGTGGTCTTCTTGGTTTAGAAGCAGCAAAAGCGGTAAAAGAGCTTGGCTTAGAAACGCATGTTGTTGAATTTGCTCCGCAGTTAATGGCGGTACAGGTTGATGGCGGTGGTGGTCGTTTATTAAAAACAAAAATCGAAGAGTTAGGCGTGCAAGTACATACCTCAAAAGCCACCAATGAAATTGTAGCCGGTGATAAGCACCGTTATAAATTATGTTTCAGCGACGGTACCGAACTTGAAACAGATTTAATTTTATTCTCTGCGGGTATTCGCCCTTATGACAACCTTGCCCGTGAATTTGACCTTGAAATAGGCGCACGTGGCGGTATTGTTATTGATAACCAATGTAAAACCTCAGACGCAGATATTTATGCCATTGGTGAATGTGCGTTATGGAATAACTTTATCTATGGTTTAGTTGCACCGGGTTACAACATGGCTAAAGTTGCCGTTAAAGATATCTGTGGCGAAGAAGCTGAGTTTACCGGTGCTGATATGAGTACTAAATTAAAACTCATGGGTGTTGAAGTTGGCTCTATTGGTGACGCGCATGCTAAAACAGAAGGCGCCTTAACTTATACTTATGAAAACCAGCCTGAAGGCGTTTATAAGAAAATAGTTGTTTCTGCAGACAAAACAAAAATGTTAGGTGCGGTATTAATTGGTGATACTGGTGAGTATGACTCACTATTGCAATACATGCTTAATGCTATTGACTTACCAGAAGCACCTGAAGGTTTAATTTTACCTATGGCGGGTGATAAACCTACTTTAGGTGTTGATGCCTTACCTGATACTGCCACTATTTGTTCATGTCATAACGTTACTAAAGGCGACATTATTGCCGCGATTGATTGTGGCGCCGTTGATGTTGGTCAAGTGAAAAGCGGCACTAAAGCCGGCTCAGGTTGTGGTGGTTGTGCAGCATTAGTTAAAAGTGTTGCCGATAACGAGTTTGAAAAACGTGGTGTTGAAGTTAAAAAAGACATTTGTGAACATTTTGCTTATTCACGTAAAGAGCTGTTTGACATTGTTAGTGTTGAAAAAATCAAAACCTTTGATGAGCTACTTAGCTCACACGGTCGTGGTTTAGGTTGTGAAATTTGCAAACCGGTAGCAGGTTCAGTACTTGCCTCTGTTTGGAATGACTACATTCTTAAAAAGCCACACTTATCACTACAAGATACCAATGATACTTACCTAGGTAACATGCAAAAAGACGGTACTTATTCAGTAGTACCACGTATTGCCGGCGGTGAAATCACCCCTGACAAACTTATCGTACTTGGTGAAGTCGCTAAAAAATATAATTTATATACCAAAATTACCGGTGGCGCGCGTGTTGATTTATTCGGCGCACGTGTTGAGCAGTTACCGCCAATTTGGAAAGAGTTAGTGGATGCTGGTTTTGAAACGGGTCACGCCTACGGTAAATCATTACGTACTGTTAAATCCTGTGTTGGCTCTACTTGGTGTCGTTACGGCGTGCAAGATAGCATGACTATGGCAATCGATTTAGAACACAGATACAAAGGTTTACGCGCCCCACATAAGATTAAATTTGGTGTGTCGGGTTGTACTCGTGAATGTGCTGAAGCACAAGGTAAAGACATAGGTATTATCGCCACTGAAAATGGTTGGAACCTTTTTGTCGGTGGTAACGGTGGTATGAAACCACGTCACGGTGATTTATTTGCCACCGATTTAGATGATGAAACCTTAGTAAAATATGTAGATCGCATTTTAATGTTTTACGTACAAACGGGTGACAGGTTACAGCGTACATCAGTTTGGATGGATAACTTAGAAGGTGGTTTAGCTTACTTACAAGACGTTATTATGAAAGATAGCTTAGGTATTACTGATGCGCTAGAAGCGCAAATGGCGGCAATTGTTGGTACTTATCAATGTGAGTGGAAAACGACATTGGAAGACCCTGAAGCATTGAAACGTTTCCAACCTTTTGTTAACTCAGACAAGGTTGATAGCAATATTCAATTTGTTACTGAACGAGAGCAAATTCGTCCAGCACGTGGTCAAGAGAAAATTGCCGTAAAAATCATTGAAGCCGAAGAAGCTTAAGGGGAGCACAACAAAATGACACATTCAACTAAAGCAACAACTAAAAAATCATGGAAAACTATCTGCGGAACAGCCGATTTAGTAAAAGATTCTGGCATCAGCGCCTTAATTGCTAATGCTACAGGTGAAGATGAGCAAATAGCCATCTTCCATATTCCTTGCAGCGAAGAGAAAATATATGCCGTTGGTAATTATGATCCTATTGGTCAAGCCAATGTATTGTATCGCGGTCTTGTTGGCTGTATTGATGATGAACCGGTAGTTTCTTCTCCTTTGTATAAACAACATTACTCTTTAAAAACAGGGCGTTGTTTACAAGAAGAACAAAGCATTGCCGTTTACGATATTCGTATTGAAAACGAGCAAGTTCAACTGTTCTACTAACTCGTCATCAGATAAAAACATGGTTTTAGGAGTTTAGTTTGAGTAATTTAATACCGACATCAGCGCTTGTTTCGCCTGTTGCTACACACGTTCTTGAAAAGGGTGAACCGTCACTTATCCAAAGTACTTGCGCCTATTGTGGCGTAGGTTGTGGAGTTGATATAGGCGTAGCCGATGGCAAAGCAATGTCATTAGTTGGCTCAGTCGATCATCCATCAAATAATGGCCGATTGTGTGTTAAAGGTAGTAATTTACTGAATACTGTCGATTTAACTAATCGCTTGTTAGTCCCTGAAATAGCGGGTGAACAAGTGAGTTGGCAACACGCTACAGACCATGTGGCGAATCAGTTCAGCGATATTATTAAAAAGCACGGTAAGGAGGCTGTGGCTTTTTATGTGTCAGGGCAGTTATTGACTGAAGATTACTATGTAGCCAATAAACTGATGAAGGGTTATATCGGCTCGGGCAATATTGATACTAACTCTCGACTTTGCATGTCGTCAGCGGTCTCTGCTTATAAGCGGGCGTTTGGCGAAGATGTAGTGCCATGTACGTATCAGGATTTAGAGCAAACCGATTTATTATTACTTACGGGTTCAAATGCCGCGTGGACACATCCGGTTTTATATCAACGTATTGAACGTGCTAAAAAAATTAATCCTGCGATGAAAGTAGTGGTGATCGATCCGAGAAAAACGGCTACCTGTGAACTAGCTGATCATTTTATTCAATTAAAACCAGGGTCTGATGGCGCTTTTTTCAGTGGATTATTGAATTTTTTAAGCGAAAACCAAGGCTTAGATACCGATTACATTGAGCAATACACCGAAGGTTTCGACCACGCGCTTACACAAGCATCAAGCTGGACAGTAAATAAGGCAGCAGAGTTTTGCCAAGTGAGCATTGAAGAGCTCACGGCCGTTTATCAATTGTTCTGTGAAAGTGAAAAAGCAGTTACCTTTTATTCTATGGGCATCAATCAATCTTCATCTGGGGTAGATAAATGCCAAACCATTATTAACTGTCATTTAGCCAGTGGTAAAATTGGTAAAGTAGGCTGTGGCCCTTTCTCTATCACAGGACAACCAAATGCAATGGGCGGCAGAGAGGTGGGTGGATTAGCCAATCAACTTGCTGCGCATATGGATATAGATAATCCACAGCATCAAGATAGAGTTCAACGTTTTTGGCAATCACCTACCATAGCTAACAAGCAAGGTACTAAAGCGATTGATCTATTTGATAAACTAGCCTCAGGAGAGATTAAAGCCGTATGGATAATGGCGACCAACCCAATGGTAAGTCTACCTAATCGCGCTAAAATCACTGCGGCGCTGAAAAAATGCGAGTTAGTGGTGGTGTCAGATTGTGTTGAGCAAAATGATACCTTGGCATTTGCCGATGTAAAATTACCGGCAACGCCATGGTTAGAAAAAAATGGTACCGTCACTAATTCAGAACGCCGTATCTCTCGTCAACGTAATGCCGTATTGCCTGCAGGGCAGGCTAAGCACGATTGGCAAATTATTTGTGATGTTGCCCAAGCAATGGGCTTTGATGGTTTTGATTTTGAAAGCGTTAGTGAGGTATTTAAAGAACATACACAACTAACTCAATTTGAAAACAACGGTGAGCGGTTACTTGATTTAAGCGGTTTAAGTCAACTAACAACAAAAGAATATAATGAACTAGCGCCAATACAGTGGCCGGTTAACGAGGCATATCCTGAAGGTTGTGCGCGCGTTTATGCTAATGGAAAATTTAATACCCCATCAGGTAAAGCGCAATTTATTCCGGTAACACCACAATTACCGATACAACGTACTTCGGTAGAGTTTCCGTTTGTATTAAACAGTGGCCGACTGCGTGACCAATGGCACACAATGACGCGTACCGGTAAAACAAATAAGCTTTCAGCGCATACAGACAAACCTTATCTATATTTACACCCCAAAGATGCGCAAGACTTAGCTGTGCAAGATGACGATATGTTGTCGATCACCGCAAGTGCGGGAGAAGCCATAGCTCATGTGAAAGTGGATAAAAAGCAGCGTTTAGGTGAATGCTTCATGCCAATTCATTGGAATAAGAGCTATGCCTCACACGGTAATGTCAGTGATTTATATCAAAGTATTGTTGATCCCTTGTCAGGTCAAGCGGAGAGTAAACAAGGTGCTGTTGCCTTAAGTAAAAAAACCTATAGACAGTATGTAAGCGTACATACCAGCAGTAAGGTTACTTTAAGTGCTGACTTCTGGGTTAAAAGTACAACCGCTTATGGTGATTCTTATCAAGTCGCATTAGATGAGCCAACAACGGATGACTTGTTATGGAGTCAAAAGACCAGTGCTCTATCTGGAGAATGGTTAACATTTACGCAAGGAAATCAAAGCTATATTGTGTGTTTACAAGCAGGAAAACTTGCCTTTTTAAGCTACTTTTCAAGTAACTGGCCTGAAATAGAGCCTGCATGGCTTGAACATGTTTTCAATGAAGATAAATTAGAATTTTCAACCATTCAATCGCTATTACTTGGCATTGCTAGTGAAGAGTTCAACCAAGGCAAGCAAGTCTGTAGTTGTTATAATGTCGGTGAAAAAACCATTAATAAAGCGATAGCGCAAGGCTGCAGCAGTGTTGATGCTTTGGGAAAAAAATTACAATGTGGCACTAAATGTGGCTCTTGTAAGCCAGAATTAGCCAGTTTAATCAGCCAATACAAAGCAGAGCCTATTGAAGTGCTGGCCGTAGGTTAATATCCTTTCGATGACGCTGGTAAACAACTAAGAGCAACTATTTTAATCCTGAAAGACCAACAACCCCTAGCCTAGGCAGCATAAAATTGGTTACAATACGCGCTCTTAAAAATGCTCAATGAATGGATTTATCATGTCACTTTCTGTCGTTATTCTTGCCGCGGGTAAAGGTACCCGTATGCGCTCCTCTTTGCCAAAAGTACTTCATAATGTAGCTGACAAACCTATGGTTGGTCATGTTATCGATAGTGCTCGTCAACTTGGTGCCAGCAATATCTATGTAGTGTATGGCTTTGGCGGTGACGTATTAAAAGCAACACTCACTAAAGAAAATACGGGTGATGACCTAACGTTTGTTGAGCAAAAAGAACAATTAGGCACCGGCCATGCTGTTGACCAAGCTTCACCTTTTTTGAAAGATGATGAGAATGTACTGGTATTATACGGTGACGTACCGTTAACTAAAGTCTCTACTTTAGAAAGTTTATTAACAGCTAAGCCTAGTAACGGCATGGCGTTATTAACGGTTCATCTAGCTAATCCAATGGGCTATGGTCGTATTGTTCGTCAAGAAATCTCAGGACAACAGCAAGTTGTTGGTATTATTGAACAAAAAGATGCTAGCGCAGAGCAGCTAAAAATTAACGAAGCAAATACCGGTATTTTACTGGCTAATGGCTCAGACCTAAAACGTTGGTTAAGCAACTTATCTAGTGATAATGCCCAAGGTGAATACTACCTGACTGATATAATTGCTGCTGCTCATGGTGAAGGTAAAGCTATCTCTACTGCTCACCCTGAGACAGAAATAGAAGTGGAAGGCGCGAATAACCGTGTGCAATTGGCAACGTTAGAGCGTGCTTACCAAGCTAGAATCGCAGAAGAGTTGATGATTGCTGGCGCAAGTTTACGCGACCCTGCTCGCATTGATGTCCGTGGAAACTTAACCACAGGCACTGAAGTGAGTATCGATATTAACTGTATTTTTGAAGGTGAAGTGAGCCTTGCTGATAACGTGCGGGTAGGCGCTAACTGTATTATTAAAAACAGTACTATTGGTGCTAACGTTGAAATTAAGCCAAACAGTATTATTGAAGATGCAGTCATTGAAGCTGATTGTTCTGTAGGCCCTTTTGCCCGCATTCGTCCAGGCTCAGTAATGAAAAAAGACTCACATGTTGGTAATTTTGTTGAAATGAAAAAGACCACCTTAGGTGCGGGCAGTAAAGCAGGTCACTTAAGTTATCTTGGTAATGCAGAAATTGGCACTAAGGTAAATATTGGTGCAGGTACTATCACCTGTAATTATGATGGCGTAAATAAATCAACCACCGAAATTGGTGATAATGCTTTCATTGGCTCTAACAGCTCCTTGGTAGCACCAGTCATTATTGGCAATTCAGCGACTATTGGTGCGGGTTCTGTGATTACGAAAAAAGTAGAAGATCAAGATTTAGCGCTGTCTCGAGCCAAGCAACGTAATGTTACTGGTTGGCAGCGACCAGTAAAAAATAGCTAATTAGCTAAAAAGTAAATCCTCTTTCTATAGGCGCTATTATTATAGCGTCTTTTTTATGACTAAATTTTATGCGTTACTTGTTAGACAGAGTATCGCGAAAAGCGAACTATAAATTGCTTTATCTTTCGGTATGAAACATAATACGGCCCATAGCGAAACTAAGTTACGCAATTCGAAACTATTCGAGATAAATTAATCATATAAGTAAAACATAAAATCCTATGTCGAAACGAAATACCCAACAACGTCGCCATAATATAATTGCTGACTTAAATGCTCAGGGTGAAGTGAGCGTTGACAGTTTAGCCAAGCAATTTGATACGTCAGAAGTCACCATCAGAAAAGACCTCGCCGCCCTTGAAACCAGTGGCTTATTGCTAAGACGTTATGGTGGCGCGGTTGCTTTGCCAAGTGAAATAACGGAAGCAAAGGTAGATAAACTGTCTCAACAAAAGTTACATATTGCCAAAAAAGCGGCCATGCTCGTTCGTGATCACAATCGTATTATTATCGATAGCGGTCAAACTACGTCTGCTTTAGTGAGCGAATTAGCGCATAAAAAAGGTTTAGTGGTAATGACCAATGCACTTAGCATCGCTAACGAAATTCATGCATTAGAAAATGAGCCAACATTATTGATGACCGGTGGAACTTGGGATGCTACCTCTGAAGCTTTTCAGGGACAAGTTGCGGAACAAGTTTTACGATCGTACGATTTTGACCAACTCTTTATCGGTGCTGATGGTATTGATATTAAGCGCGGAACAACCACTTTTAATGAATTAATCGGCCTGAGTCGAGTCATGGCTGAAGTGGCTCGTGAAGTTATCGTGATGGTTGAATCGGCTAAAATAACGAAGAAAATCCCTAATTTAGAACTCAATTGGCAGCAAATTCATACAGTGATCACAGATGATGGTCTCTCAGAAGAAATGCGAATAGCCTTAACTGAGCAAGGCGTAAAATTAATTATCGCCAAAGGTTAATGCTCTAACTTATTTAAGTTAATGACGTTAACCAAGCTCAAACAATCAAATTTGTAAAAATGAAAAAGGAATCAATATTATGTGCGGTATAGTCGGTGCAGTAGCTCAACGCGATGTAGCAGATATTTTAGTAGAAGGTTTAAAGCGATTAGAATATCGCGGTTATGATTCTGCCGGTGTTGCAGTGATCAATAA